>VOFD01001094.1_pt1 | contig 93692 bp, 90 predicted proteins | sample 5384101 | NCBI WGS metagenome assembly VOFD01 (sample SAMN12384723, study PRJNA508395) | human gut metagenome | isolation source: healthy gut C | host: Homo sapiens
TTTGGATGGAGGCTCTGCCTATAATCCGATGTATGATATTACAAGCCCTGTTTTCAATGAGATTACGATTCGATTGGATTCTCGGTATTATAAAGGGAACGAGTTTAAGATTAAAGTACATGATAACTCCCCAGAGAATTGTTATATCCAGAAAGCTTCTTTGAACGGAGAGATGTATCATAAATATCAATTGCCGCATACCGTATTTGAGCAAGGTGGCCTTTTGGAATTATGGCTTGGCGATAAACCAAACAAGGAATGGGGAACTCAATAACGATTTGGGCATATCTCTCAATTTGTGTGATGATTCAAAAAAAGGATGTGCGTAACAATGAGGCACATCCTTTTTCATTTCCTTTTAAATCTAAGTAGCGTGTATTATTCTACTCGTTTGTTGATTACGATATGACCAAAATAGCCAAGGAGAACCAATCCCAGACCTGTAAGTAGAATACTATTTGTCATACCACCGGTGAAAAAGTACAGCCAAAACTGCCGCACCAATAATGAGTACGATCACTCCTAGATTTTTAATTAACTCATTCATGGTTATAGATATTTTATAATTATTTTCTTTTCTACCGCAAATAAAGCAATAATAACCCGATCGTGAAAATATTTTCGGAGAAAAATAATGAAACGATTGAAATTAGCTTCTATATTTGTGTTATAATATAGTTACGTATGGGAAGAATACTTTACATAGTTTATTTGTGGCTGTTTTTTGTACCTGTATTTCTGGTACTGACTATACTTACGGCTGTGACGGTTATCATCGGTTGTCTATTGGGGGAGAGAAAATCTTCGCTTATTATCCGGGTATGATCTGGTCTCGATTGACTTGCTATCTGGCGCTTTGTCCGGTGACGGTAAAAGGGCGTGAGCATATAGACCGGAAACAATCGTATGTTTTCGTAGCTAATCATCAAGGCGCGTTTGATATTTTCTTGATATATGGTTTCTTAGGCGTTCCCATTAAGTGGGTGATGAAGGCGGGTATCGCTAAGATTCCGTTTGTCGGGGCTGCTTGCCGTGCCGCCGGTTTTATCTTTGTCGATAATTCTACGCCGAAGGCCGCCGCTCGTAGTGTTTTGGAGGCGGAGCGTTGTCTTCGAAACGGGGCTTCCGTGGTTGTTTTTCCGGAAGGTTCGCGTACGTATGACGGGAAAATGATCCGTTTCAAGAAAGGGGCTTATCAAATGGCTCTGGATCAGCATTTGCCTATTATTCCGATCACCTTAAACGGGCCGTTTGATGTCTTGCCGATCGGGTCGTTGAATGTCCATCGTCATCGGATGGAGATGGTGATCCATCCGGCGGTTTCTACCGAGAATATAGACACTTCCCACAAAGGAATGCAAGCGTTCGCTGATCAGACTCAAGAAATCATAGCATCTGCCTTGTGGGAAGAATATAAATAATTTAGGTTATTATTTCCAGCTTTTCAAGATGCCACGTTTCGCTACTTTCAGGCTGAATCCGAAGTTATCGCCGAACATGGAACCGGCATCAGCTGCCAAAGACCCTGTAAATTCCCATCCCGATAAACGGGGATGTTGATAAGAGATATCTAAAAGTCCGGAAGCTCCTCTTTTCTTGCTAAGGAAAGGGGTGGCATGTCTACCCCAACTATTCATCACGGTGACTAATACCCGATAAGATACTTGTGAGGAGATAGCGCCTTCCGCACCGAAATGCCAGTCACGAACACGGTTGTTCTTGAATCCTAATGAACCGTTCTCGTTATACTCCGGACTTGGGATCAGAGGAGAACCTATCGCCCGGTTAAAATAAGAGGCTCCGGTAGTGTATTCTCCGTTGTTATAATAATCATCACCACCGCCACCTACGCCGGGATGTAGGTCGTGATCAAAATCGATGAAGTGGAACTGTCCGCTTTGGTCTCTTGTAACCAGATACTCCACGACCACCTTACGCAACCACGGGAATTTTGGTAAATCCAATTGTCCTCCCCATAATCCGTCGGTATTGTTTACGAATATCATACCGGATTTATCCTCGAAGAAATGTTGGTAATAGGCGGATACTTGCCAGTTAGGTTGTGTAAAAGCCAATTTGAAATCGTAAGAGCCATAATGATTACCCAGTACGTTGATTTGATCGGAGACTGTTGCGTCGCCACCCCCTTCGCTGCCGCAAATAACCCGGATAAGGTCCTTGATGGATTGAGGCTGCTTTCCGATCTTAGGATTGGTTGAGGTTCCTCCCCATTGTGCCCAATGCTGTACTCCGATTACACCGGATAACGGGAAGTCATTGCGTGTATCCTTAATCTGTACAAATAATGATTTATGATGCCATAAAACGTTATCTACATAAGTCTGCTTATTGTTTGTGAAGTTAGCCAGATAATCCTTGTCGAAAGAACGACCGACGGCAAAGTCTCCTTTGACTTGCATCCAGCCTTTCGTTAAAGGAACGACGGTAAATTCCGGAATGCTGATGTTCACTTCCGGTATCGGGCGGGCATTGGCGGATTGCACGATATCGCCCGAGCTAAGCCAACGATCCCAAAGTGAATTATAGCGTTCCTTGCTTCCTACACTCAATAGCAAGCATTTGTAACCTAACTCGGCATATATTTGTTGGATAAAGAAATTGCGATGACGAGGAACTGCGGCCACTACGTCTAATCCGGCTCCCCAGCGAAAACCTTTGCCAAAAGTTTGATTATGGAATACTCCCGCATTCAAATATCCGTTATTCGCTTCCAAAGGAACAATTCCGTATCGATTGCTAACCATCCAGAAAGGGGCATTGTCGCCACTAGCTACCGATCCGAATATTTCGGCCTTGTAGGTAGTCGCTTCCGGAGTTGTCTCTTCTTCTTGAGCGAAACTAGCCGTTGCCATCCCCAGACAAGTCAGACCTATAAAAATTGATCGCACTGATTTCATGTATATATAAATGTTTTGTCTGGGCGCAAAGGTAAGGATTTATATGTTTGGTGCAACCATTATTGTTTCTTTAACCACTCGAATATAGTTTGATAGGCATCGTTCCGATAGGGCTTTTGAGATAGGATCAGATCGTGGATGCCGTTTGGAATGGTATCTCTCGTGACTTTGTCTCCTAGTTTCTCCCCGTATTTTTGAATGTCTTGAACATCCAAGACGATGTCGGAGGTCATGTATTCCTCATGCCATGTCTCTGTCTCCGGAAAAGATTTGTTGGAAGACATCACTAGTATCGGACAATCCAGTTTTAGCCCTTTTTGTACCGTCTGTTGCGCTTCTTGTATGGCTTTGATCCATCCGCTTTTTTTTTTCGGATGCCCGAATATCATTTTCCAGTTCGTATCAAATTCCCATTCTCCTTTATACTGCTTAAGCAGGCTATAAGCGTAATTCGGATCACCCAAACCTTGTACGGTAAGATTCGGAAATAGCCTCCCGACAAACGCAACGGTTGGCAGTACGACTTTCTCCATTAACCATCCGAAATTCCAATCTAGAAAAGGGCTGTTCAAGATAAGCCCGTCTATCGGTAACTCTCCTTTTTTACTATTCAAATAATAAGGTGTGATCAATCCGCCTGTAGAATGCGCCATTAATAATATCCGCTCGTTGCCTTCAGACCGGATGGTGGCCAAAGCGGTATCGATATCAGCGAAATACTCTTTTAGGCTCTTGCAAAAGAACGGGTTTTGATTGGGTAATATCGAACGTCCGTATTTCCGCAAGTCCATCGCATAGAAATTATATCCGTGAGCGTTTACGCTATCCCCTAATTGTTTCTGGAAAAAATAGTCATTATAGCCATGGATATACAGCACGGCCTGTTTTACGCTATCCAGTTGAGGTTTCTTGACCAGCGTGCAAACTACCTTCCCCTCATAATCATCCGGCATCTGGAAGGTACGGCGTAAATAGCCATCTCCCAATACATCGGGTACGTATTGGGCATATACCTCGCATAAAATGAAACAGAGGAATATAATAAGATTTATTTTTCGAGACATAAATATATTGTTTCTATTTTATAACTGTATTTGCAAAGATAGGGTTTATCAATCAATGGTAATTAACCAAGATCATAAAATAAAAAATGACAGATAAGCATGAAAAACGATAGGATAAACGTGAATATTACAACTTATACGTAAAAAGCACTATTTATGGTAAGCCGTTAATTTTTATCTTAACAATAAATATTTTACTTTGTTGGAAAATGGAAGCGTGTATGGAACCGGAAATAACAGTAATAATCATAGATGATGACCTTGGATCGATCCAGAAATTGCAAAACGATCTATTGGCCTTCTCGGAGGTAAGGATATTGGATACAGCGACAACGGCGGAATTGGGCAAGAGGCATATCCTTAAGTATCAACCGGATTTGGTGTTTTTGGATGTGGAACTTCCGGACATGTCTGGCTTTGATTTGCTGGATGATATACGGGATGATATTCTTCCGAACTTGAGAGTCGTTTTCTATACGGTATACGATAAATATATATTGGATGCCCTACGTGCCTCCGCGTTTGATTATTTGTTAAAACCGTATTTGATTGAGGAGTTAGAGGCACTTATCGAACGTTTTCATACGACAGAGCCTGCGGATGTTGCCTGCATGGAGAGATCCTTGCGGAAAATATTGAATCGGGATAGTCGATTTGCGATCCAAACCGTTTCGGGTCTTTTGCTAGTCCGTTGTGAGGAGATATTCCTGTTTCAGTTCTTGGGAGATCAGCGTTGCTGGCAGATTGTCTTGACTTCCCGTACTACTCATAAACTAAAAATGGGCACGACAGCGAAAGATTTGTTGTCTATCAATAATACGTTTGTTCAAATAAGCCAAGATTGCATTGTGAACTTGACTTATTTGATGTTCATCGAGAATAAGACCTTACGATGCGAGTTCTATCCCCCCCTTCCAAGAGGAGGAGAGGATCGCCTCGCATCGCTATTTTAAACAACTGAGAGAACGGCTGGATATTATTTGATGGTTACTCTTCTTTTCTCCCTAATTTTATCTGTTTTGCAGGGTGTAATAGGCTTCTGAAGTGAATAACTAACGGCTTGTCGAGTGAATAACTAACGGCTATACCTAGCCGCTAGTTAACGGCTTGGGAAGTGAATAACTAATCACTTGAGAAGCCTTTTGCAAGCGATTAAGTATGTTGTCTAAATAATTCATTTTCACCGCATAAGGAATTTACATTTCAAGTCGTAAATTATTTACTTCAGTAACGGATAGTGCCTACTAAGATTTGCTTATTTTCTGACATTTACATACAAGAGAGTCAATATATTCTAGCCATCCAATCCGCGAAAAAGTAGTCATATACCCTATAAAAGCCATCTTCCTGTGTTATCAAATCATTTTTCAACAGAGGTTTGACCGCAGATTGTACAGAACTGGCTGAGGGTAGCTTGTATTTTTTGATAAATGCTGATGACGTGAGACCTTCTGCTCTGCCCTCTTTGGCGATAGCTTGTAAAACAAGTTTTTGTTTGGGAGCAAGATTGGCAAGTAGATCCTTGTAACTACTTTCTTGTGTTAGAATCACATTCTTGCGGGCTATTTCTATCTTATCCATACTACAACGCTCACCCTCTTCGGTCAATGCGAAAAGTTCGTTCATTATCATTTGCACAAACCAAGTATAGCCATCGAACATCCGATAAACTTCTTCTATTACGGATTTGTCAATAAGCTTTCCCCTTTGCTCAAAAAGCCGGTTGGCGAACTCCACATAGATATGAATGGGTATTGGCTCAAGTCCTATACTAATAGCGCTTTGATAAAAAGGCTTGGAAGAGGAATTAAACATATTACTCATCAAATGGCGTTTACTGCCGGAGAAGATAAACATAGTCTGCTTGCATTGTTGAATCTTGGTTCGCAACAACGCTTCTACATTTTTTTCTCCTCATAGCCGCCAATTTGTTGGAACTCATCGATCGCCACGATACATGGTTTATCTGCGGTCTCTAGATAAGCGAAGATCTCATCAAGTGTTGTTTGTGGTGCTTGAATGTCTCCTAGCCCAATATCAAAACAAGGTTCTCCGGTTACCATATCCAGTTTAAAACCCGCACGCAATGAGGTTATGATTTGAAAGAACCGTTCCGTCCAAACCGTTTTCTTTGGCTTCAATTCGTCATAGATGGCTTTTCCTAATAGATATACGAACTCTGTTAATGAAGTAGTGGCATACATATCCACAAAGAACGCATGATTTTTTTCTATCGATTCTTGATGAAAAAGATGTTGGATCAATCCGGTCTTACCCAAACGGCGTGGAGAAATCAATGCGACATTACGTCCGTTCTCAATCTGTTTAATCAAGAAGCTTGTCTCTCCCTCACGGTCACAAAAATATTTGTCTGATACATATCTACCCACGACAAAAGGATTCATCATTGCGATTGTCTCCATAATATAAATACATTTTATTGCAAATATAATAATTATATCCATAATAAAGAAAGGAAACGGTATGTTTCACTTGCACGTGTGGGAGTCCGTATTAAATAATTTGATATAGAGTGATTTAATTCGATTATTTATATATCTTCGCATTGTAGAAACCGCCGTTTCGGAAACAGCGGTTTCGGAACTGTGTATTATTGCCATGCGTAAAGATTAATCTTTAGTATCGAAAGAATGGAAAAACAATCATTTATCGCTCTAGTAAAGCGTTATTATCCTTGGATCTGCAGTATGGAGAAGGCTGCTTTTCGTATACATGATGATGTGAATCAGAAATATGATCATGTGTTGCCTTATGGATTTCATCTGAAAATGACGGTATCGTATGTCTCTCGCTACGGATATCTGGTAGCTGAGACCGAGGCGGATATACTGATATTGTATGCCTCTGCTTTTCTGCATGATACGATAGAAGATGCACGGATGACCTATAATGATGTCGTGAAATTCCTGAAAGAGTTCAAGGGGAGGCTTTGTCTTGCCGGAAGGCGTGAGACAGCACTTGGAAGACCAAGTTCCGGAAATCTATACGCCTTAACGAATGAAAAAGGACGAAACCGGGGAGAACGGGCGAATGACCTGTATTATCAAGGAATACGGCAGACTAAATTCGCTTCTTTTATAAAAATATGTGATCGGCTGGCGAATATCCAATATACGATGATGTTTGTTTTTGCGAACCGGATGTTGGATGTTTATCGTAGAGAGTATCCGGAATTTATCCGATCGATCAGTGAAGGTGCGGTTACACAGGTGCCGGATGCCATGAAGGAGGAAGCGGAACGTCTGTTAAATAGCGAATCGTATATTATATAGTCTCCTCGAATGTCTTTTTTTCAGAAATCCATACGGAGCGATGAAGATCTGCTCACCTCATTGAGGCAGGGGAGCGAGGATGCGTTTACTGTTATTTATGAGCGGTATCATAAATTATTGTATGTGTTGGCCTATAAATATTTGAAAAGTACATATTCTTCGGAAGATGCCGTACAGCAAGTTTTTCTGAAATTGTGGGAGGCACGTTCCCTACTGATGGTGAACGTGAATTTAAGGAACTATCTCTATACAATGCTAAAGAATCACGTATTAAATGAGATCCGGAATAATAATAGCGCCGTAGAGAAAAATTATGAGATCGTACAATCAGCGCCGGAATATGAGGATGAACTGCTTATAAAGATAGAGGAACAAGATATGATGTCTCATTTTTACCAAGCGATCGATCACTTGCCGGAGCAGAAACGCCAAGTCTGTCTGTATAAGCTGAAAGGGAATCTTTCTAATCAAGAAATCGCCGATAAGATGAATATCTCGGTCCCCACGGTAAAAAACACATTATGCGCAAGCGATAAAAATACTGCGGGCACATTTCGAGAGACTATTTTTATTTCTTTTTTTATATTTGTGGAACTCATCCTATTGATGGCTTTGCGTGTCAATTGATAAAAGAAAATGAATATGAAAATACCCGATCTATCGATCATAGAGAAAACGCTAAATAATGAGGCTACTTCCGAGGAGTCTTGTGAGGTTGTTCGTTGGTTTAAGACCCCGGAAGGACAGGCATGGCTTGCTGAGCGTATCGATCAGGATGAGAAAACGATTCATATGGGGGAGGAAGAGGCATGGATCGACCATCCGATACCCTCAGCCGTAATGTATCAGAATATTATGCGGCAACTCCGCCGACAAAAAATACGCCGTTTTATAGCGTATGCGGCTGCGGTCTTTATACCGATCGCTTTAATTATAGGACTTTTCATACGCATAAACTCACAAGTGGATTTGTTGGCGGATGATGGCTATGACGAGGTGTACGTACCTAATGGGGAACGCATGCAAGTGCTTTTTCAAGATGGGAGTAAGGTCCATTTGAATTCGGGAAGCCGTATTCGTTATCCGAAAAAATTCGGTCTCTCCGAACGTAAGGTTTATTTGGAAGGAGAGGCTTGGTTCGAGGTCGCCAAGAACAAGAATCGGCCTTTATCGTGGATCTTTCTTATATGGATATAAAAGTGTTGGGTACTACCTTTGATGTGAAAGCCTATCCGGAGGAAGAAGCTATATTCGTCGCTTTAGAGACAGGATCTATCGAGTTGAAATCAAGATCCTTCAAATCTTATCAATTACGCCCGGGAGAAAAAGCGGTTTATAACAAGGCTTCCGGACGTTGTGAGGTACTCCGTTCCCACGATGTCAAGATGTATTCGGCATGGAGACGTAATGTGCTCGTATTTAAGAGCGCCCCTTTATCGGACGTAATGAAAACATTGGCTCGAACTTATGATATATCCTTTGACGTGAAGGATTCTGCCGCTTTGCGATATACGTATACGATAACGACCGATAGCGTCAATTTGACCACGGTATTAAAAAGAATTGGAAAAAATCACGCCTGTACTATTCGAGGAAAAAAGGGGGCAAGATAGAAGTCCGGATGAAAAAATAAAAAAATTAGCTATAACGACTCATCCTTTTAGATTTGTCGTGTGTCTATTTGATAGGAGAGCAGGAAACAGAGTGTTAACCTTAAAATAGATATGCGTATGGATTCCTCATAAATAGATAACATAAGAACAGCCGAAAAGCTCCTACCCTTTTCGGCTGCCGATCGTATTAAAAATAAATTTCTAATACCAACTATTAAAATCAATACAAATATATGAAAGAAAAGCAAGAAAGCCCTCGGCGTAGGTGCCTTTTTAATATTAATTGAGAAAATACCGAATGCCATGAAGTTAACCTTTCTATTTTTAGTCATATCCTTGCTGAGTTTCACGGCTACCGCCTCGGCTCAGCGGGTTTCTATTGTGCTGGACAATGCGAAAGTGGAGAAAGTTTTAGCTACCATCACCCACCAAACCGGGTTGAGTGTTGCGTATAGCAAACAAATCGTAGATTTGAATCGGAGAGTGAGCGTTAATTTTACGAATGCAGAATTGACAAATGTATTGGATAAAATAACGGAGGGCACGTCATTAAGTTATGAAGTTAAAAATGGAAAGATCTACTTATTTGAAAAACCTATAGCGAATGCGGTCACCCAGCAAGCCAAAAAAAATAACGGGTGTTGTTGTCGATTCAAAAGGGGAACCTATCATTGGAGCGAATGTTGTGGAGAAAGGTACTCAAAATGGTACGATAACAGACTTTGATGGTAAATTTATTTTGGAGGTATCGGATAACGCGACACTTCAATTTTCTTATATCGGCTTTATGCCAACAACTGTCGCTATTGCGGGACAGACTTCATTGAATGTACGTTTAAAGGAGGATACACAGGCTTTGGAAGAGGTTGTGGTTGTTGGTTATGGAACCCAGAAGAAGGTGAATTTGACAGGTTCTGTTTCTTCAGTCAAATTTGATGAGGAATTGGCGAACCGTCCGATCACTGATGCTTCTCAAGCACTTTCCGGAAAGGTTTCCGGCGTGTGGATCAGCCAGAATTCGGGTAAGCCGGGAGATGATGGAGCGCAATTGAGAATTCGTGGCTGGGGTACATTGAATAATTCGGACCCGTTGGTGATTATTGACGGAGTAGAAGGGGTATTCAGCCAAGTAAATCCGAGTGACATCGAAAGTATCACAGTCTTGAAGGATGCGGCTAGTGCGGCTATTTACGGATCAAAGGCCGCTAACGGTGTCGTTTTGGTTACGACGAAGATGGGAAAGAATAATGAGAAAACCCAAGTAGAGTTGAACTCTTACGTCGGAATGCAGCAGATCGGACGTCATTTTGATTTAGTGACGAATAGCGCCGAGCATATGACTATGGCGAATCAAGCTTTGGTGAATGGGGAGAGAACCCTCTTTTCTCGGAAACATTGATCTCTAATTTCGCTAATGGAACAGATCCTTATAAATACCCGAATACGGATTGGTATGACTCTCTTTATCGGAATGCTTTAATAACAGGGCATAATTTATCCATTCGCGGTGGATCGGAGAAACTATCTTCCTTCTTGTCTTTGAACTATTTGAGTCAGGAAGGTATTTTGATGAACTCTAAGGCGGAGCGGTTCGGTATCCGGGCAAATGTGGAGTATAAAGTGAATTCATGGTTGAGAGTTGGCGCTCGTTTGAATTATACTCGTAGGAATTCCCAAGAGCCTTTTGATTTGTTCCGTGTATTCGAACAGCAACAAGGTGCGGCTCCTTTCATCGCTCCATATACCCGGGATGGCCGTTTCGGTTCGGTAGAAGCGATTAAGGATGATGGTACTTTATTGTATACGACTTATCAGCCGGTTATAGACGCTTCGAACGGGGCGACTAAAACATCCAAGGATTATATGGCTGTAAATGCTTTCGCTACCGTAGATTTTACGAAAGACTTGAACTTACAAGTAACATGGGCCTCTAATGGCAATTGGAAAATGGTTGATAAATATAATGAGACCCTTTATGGATATACGGATTCTGGCATAGAGACGATACCGAAAAATTACAATCGTGATGGTATTGTGTTGAGTAGAGAGCAAGTATCGACTATGCGTAATAATTTCCAAGCGACATTAAACTATAGCAAGCGATTTGCGGATAAGCATTATGTTGCCGCTATCCTTGGTACCCAATTGGAGAATTACAGTATAAAGAACGTATTTGCCCGAAGAACCAACCCACCCAAAGAAGGATTAACCCAAGTGGATGCGGGAACGGAAGGTATCAAGGGAGAGGGAAATTTTGAAGGTCTACGCATGGCATCTTATTTTGGTCGATTGAATTATGCCTTTGCGGATAAATATTTATTTGAGATGAATCTCCGTGCCGATGCCTCCTCTCGTTTTAAACGGGGAAATCGCTGGGGTGTTTTTCCGGGCTTCTCTGCAGGATGGCGTTTGAGTGAAGAGGCGTTTATTAAGAACCTGAATCTGTTTTCTAATTTGAAACTACGTGCGTCGTGGGGACAATTAGGCAATCAAACCATTGAAGGATATTGGCCTTATTTAACAGTGATCTCCCAAAATTATGACTTGAGTTATAATTATGGAGGCTCATTGGCTCCGGGTGCTGCCGTAACCGCTTTGGTGGATGAGGATATTACTTGGGAAACTACCTCTTCCTTGGATATTGGCGTGGATTTGGGCTTCTTAGCTGATAAGTTGAATATAGAAGCTGATTACTTCAATAAAAAAAAACAACCGATATTATCGTTCAATTGCCAATACCAAACGTATTAGGGGATAAGACCGCACCATTTGAGAATGTGGGCGAGATGAAAAATAATGGTTTTGAGTTAGTCGTGAATTATGATAATCTTGAGACGAGCAGAGATCGCCTTGGATTTAACGTAGGACTAAACTTTACGTATATCGATAATAAAGTAACGAAATTTCAAGGAGGAAACTCTCCGGACCAGCTTTATTTGATTCGTGAGGGATATCCGTATAAGGCTTTGTATGGCTATAAAGCGGTTGGCATCTATCAATCGGACGAAGAAGCCGCTCAACATATGCATAGCAATGGGCTTAAGCCGGAAATGGGAAATCTGAAATACGAGGATGTTAATAACGATGGAAAATTAGACTATCAAGATAAACAAGTACTTGGTAATACGATTCCTAAAATTACGTATGGACTTACTGCCGGCTTACGCTATAAAGGGTTTGACTTAAATATCTTATTCCAAGGTTTGGGACAGGCGAATGCGTTTACGAAGAGCGGCATGACCCGTATGCAATACGAATGGCTGACTATTTCTGATAAATGGCGGGATGCGTGGAGCCCAGAGAATCCGGACTCAAATATACCGATGCTTCGGTTTGACTCTTCATGGGACACGTATGACTCCTCATTTTGGGTACATCGTATCGATTTCTTGAAATTGAAGAACTTACAATTAGGTTATGCGTTCCCTGAATGGATTACCTCAAAGCTAAAAAATGCAACGGTTGTATGTATATGCGAATGCCCAGAACCTGTTTACGATTATGTGGAAAAAAGGGTATGAAGGATATGATCGGAAAGAAATACGTTTGATTCGGGTACCAATTATTACCCGACTCCGAGAATATTTACATTTGGTATAAATCTTAATTTCTAAAAGTATGAAACAGTTATTAGCATATTGCTTATCAATTATACTATGTGTCTCTTTCACGGGATGTATGGAGAATTATTTGGATTTGTATCCTGAGGATAAGATTACTTCGGCGAGTTTCCCGGAAAATGAATCGGATATCAAACTCCTTTTAAATGGTGTCTATGCTCAATTGAGGGAAAAAAGAGGTTTATAATCAAGGCTTGTTTGGCTTTGGCATAACGGATGGAGCTACCCCTAACGCATTTAACTGGGGAACGGATGAGGTTTTTAATAAGCTGGGTGCCGGGCGATTGAGCTCTAGTGACGGAGGAGTCGTAACGTATCGTTGGAAAAGATGTTACGAGATAATCTCCCGGGCAAACTATTTGTTGGCCTGTATGGATTTAGTGGATTTATCGGAAGAAGCGAAAGCCAAATATTCAGGTGAGACTCATTTTCTACGGGGACTGGCTTATTCCGTGCTAGCGGAAACCTATGGTGGGGTACCTATTATATTGACGAACATTTCCACGGAAGAAGCTCGTAGCTTGAAGCGGGCGAGTTTGGAGGAGACTTGGCAACAGGCGTTGGATGATTATGAGGTTGCGATCACCAATTTGGGAGTGGATGCTCCCGAGCCGGGGCGTGCTACCAAGGGGGCGGCTTTAGGTATGAAAATGCGAGCCTACTTATACCAAGGTAAATACAAGGAGGTTCTGGCTTGTGTCGAGCAAATTGATGCGTTGAAGAAATATGGTCTATTCCATAGTTATGAGGGCTTGTTTGATCCGGCTAATGAGAACAATAAGGAAGTATTGTTTGATATCCAATATATTGAAGGCGAGAATTCGCAAGGTTCCTATATTGACCAGTATTGCGGAACGGGTACCGGAAGTTGGACCCGTGGAAGCCGTTATGTCCCTACGGATGATTTGGTAGCGGCTTATGAGACGATCGATGGCTCTCCTGTAGATCCCGAGAATCCTTATGAGAACCGGGATCCTCGTTTAGGTTTCACGGCTGTACTTCCGGGTTCTTATTTCTTGGGCTATCGTTTCCCTAATTACCTGTATCCGGGAGGTGCGTTTAATCATGCCGGTAATCGGTTGAAACATTTAAGTACCCGTAAATATCGGATTCAGGATGAGTCAAAGCTTCCTCCTTCCGGGCAGTCTTATATCAATGATATCATACTGAGATATGCGGATGTCTTATTGTCAAAAGCGGAGGCGATTATTGAGACGAATGGAAATGTGGCGGATGCGATCGCTATCCTTAACCGGATCCGTACGGAAAGGGATGACGTTAAGATCTCTTTGCTGCCGACATCTATGAGTCGTGAGGAGGCTCGTGAGAAAGTGAGACATGAGAGACGGATTGAGTTAGCATTAGAAGGACGTTATTGGTCAGATGTAAAACGTTGGAAAATCGGTAAGGAACTTTACCCTATGATTATTAAGGATCATGAGGGTAGCGTGATCGAGACGAAGTTCCCAAATGGCTATTTGGAATATTACGATTTATTACCGATTCCTGATAGCGAGCGCTCTTTGAATCCGAATTTGGATCAGAACCCGGGTTGGTAATGTTCAACTAAAAGAAGGATGAAATGAAATTTATATCTAAACTAATATCTGTATTAGCTTTTTCCGGAGCGGCCGTGGCTACTCAAGCGGCGGAAAGGCCAAATGTGATAATCGTATTTATCGATGATTTCGGATATGGGGATTTAGGTTGTTACGGGAGTACGAAGCATCGTACTCCCCATATCGACCAGATGGCTAAAGAGGGAATACGACTGACCGATTTTTATGTGGGTTCGAGCGTGAGCACACCTTCCAGATCGGCTTTATTGACAGGGTGTTATCCAAGGCGAGTCTCCATGCATGTAAATGCGGACCCTACACCTTTGATGTCCAAAGGGAGGCAAGTGCTATTTCCAGCTTCGCATAAAGGCTTGAATCCCGGTGAGATAACGATCGCCGAGTTGATGAAGGAGCAGGGGTATGCGACGGCTTGTATCGGGAAATGGCATCTAGGGGATCAATTGCCATTTCTTCCTACCCGGCAGGGTTTCGACTATTATTATGGTATTCCTTATAGTAACGATATGGATCGTCCGTATTGTCCGTTACCCTTGATGGAACAGGAGGAGGTAATAGTGGCTCCAGTCGGTCATGATTCCTTGACGATTCGTTATACCAATAAGACTGTGGAGTTTATAAAGTCTCATAAGGAATCTCCGTTCTTTATTTACTTGTGCCATAATATGACTCATAATCCGTTAGCGGCTTCTCCCGCTTTCAAGGGAAAGTCTCAGAACGGACTCTATGGAGATGCGACCGAGGAATTGGATTGGTCGATGGGAGTCTTGCTTGAGACTTTAAAGGAGGAAGGATTGGATCAAAATACCTTGATTATCTTTACTTCCGATAATGGTGCGGATGAACACTTCGGTGGTACGAACCGTCCGTTGAGAGGCCAAAAAAAGGGTACGACGTATGAAGGTGGGTTTAGGGTGCCTTGTATAATGAGATGGCCCGCTAAAATACCGGCGGGACAGGAAACTGATAATCTGGTGACTTCGATGGATTTCTTACCGACATTGGCGCATTATTGCGGTTATGCGGTTCCTTCCGACCGGGTGATAGATGGGCATAATGTGTCTGGAATCTTGGAGGGAGAATCGATGGCATCGCCCACGGAGACTTTCTATTATTACCAGAAACAACAATTACAGGCGGTACGTTGGGGAAACTGGAAGTATCATTTACCTTTGAAGGAACGTATCAAAGGCCCTCACTTCCCGGATACGGAAGTCGGTGAAGCTCGTTTATATAATTTGGCGAATGATTTGTCGGAAACAACCAATGTCATCGATAAACATCCCGAAGTAGTGACGAAGATGAATCAATGGATCGAACAGGTTCGTAGTGATATGGGAGATTGGGGATATGAAGGCCGGAACCAGCGTCCTGCCGGTATTATAGATGAACCTTTTCCCGTTTACTTAAATAAAAAGATACGCATATGAAAACACTGAAATCATTGTCTGTTTTAACAGCGGCGGTATTATCGAACAGCTTGAGCTTGAACGCTGCCTCGGATGCGGCCAATAAGCCTAATTTTGTAATCATATTCTGTGACGATATGGGATATGGGGATTTGAGTTGCTATGGGAATCCCACGATCCGCACACCGAATATAGACCGTATGGCTTGTGAAGGAATGAAGCTGACCCAGTTTTATGTGGGGGCCGGAGTTTCTACACCAAGTCGGGCCGCGTTAATGACCGGACGTTTGCCGGTTCGAAATGGATTGTATGGAGATCGGGTAGCCGTACTTTTCCCTAACTCAAAGGCTGGGTTAGGACAAGATGAGGTCACGATCGCCAAAGTTTTACAACAAAACGGGTATGCGACCGGCTGTGTAGGCAAATGGCATTTAGGTGCGTTTTCTCCCTATTTACCGACGGATCATGGTTTTGATACCTATTTCGGCATACCTTATTCCAATGATATGAGCCCTGTTCAGAATAAAGGCGCGCATGCCCGGAATTTTCCATCGACTCCATTGATATTGGATGGTAAGCAAATCGAATCGGAACCGGATCAGGGAGAATTAACCCGTCGCTATACGGAGAAAGCGGTATCGTTCATCAAGGATCATTCAAAGGAACCTTTCTTCCTTTATTTCGCTCATACCTTCCCGCATATCCCATTGTACACGAATGCCCGTTTCGAGGGAACGAGCAAACGAGGCCTGTACGGAGATGTGGTTGAGGAAATAGACTGGAGCGTTGGGGAGGTGTTGAAGGCTCTGCGTGAAAATGGCTTGGACGAGAATACGTTTGTTATTTTTACCAGCGATAACGGCCCTTGGCTGACGGAGCATGAGAATGGTGGTTCCGCAGGTCCGTTGAAGGATGGCAAGGGTACTTGGTGGGAAGGTGGCTTCCGGGTTCCGGCCATTTGTTGGATGCCGGGAAAAATCAATCCGGCGATCAACGATGAGATTATGACCTCGATGGATTTATATCCGACTTTCCTCTCGATGGCGGGTATCGAGCAACCGAAAGATCTTGTATTGGATGGCGTGAATCAAACCGGATTATTGTTTGAGGAAAAGCATTCCGCCCGTGATGAAGTTTATTATTGGTGGGGAAGCGAGTTGATGGCGATCCGTAAAGGGGAGTGGAAGTATTATTTTAAGACGATCAAGGACCAATATCTGCGAACCTGTAAGATCGAGACTCCGGCAGAACCCTTGTTGTATAACGTGGAGACAGATATCTCGGAGAGGTTCAATCAGGCGGAGAAGCATCCGGAGATCGTGAAATTACTGATCGAGGCCGGTGAGAAACATAAGAAAGGAATGAAGATCAAACCTTCCGTATGTGATATGATGTAATGGGAAATTAAAAACAACAGATAGATGAATAAATATATACTGACAGCGGCTTGCGGATTGGCTTTTTCCGCAGCTTCCGCACAAACAAAGGCTTTGCCGGATAGCCCGAATATCCTGCTGATTTTGGTGGATGATTTGGGATATGGCGATTTGTCCTGTCAAGGAGCCGCCAAGGACATTCAAACTCCACATATCGATAAATTATTAAATGAAGGAGTTCGTTTCACGAATTTCCATGCGAACTGTCCGGTCTCCTCTCCTAGTAGAGCCTCGTTATTAACCGGTCGTTATCCGGATATGGTAGGTGTACCGGGAGTTATTCGTACGCATAAAGAGGATAGCTGGGGGTATCTGTCGGAGGATGCCGTATTATTACCCCAGATGTTGAAGAAAAGAGGCTATCATAATGCGATGGTTGGAAAATGGAATCTAGGATTGAGTCTCCGAATACCCCTACGGAAAGGGGTTTCGATTTCTACCGGGGATTTTTAGGGGATATGATGGATGATTATTATACCCATCGTCGTTTTGGAAATAATTATATGCGTGAGAACTTGAAAGAGATCGATCCACAAGGACATGCTACAGAGATTTTCTCTGATTGGGCGATCCGTTACCTGTCGGATATGAAGCAAAAGCAAGAGCCTTTCTTCTTGTATCTAGCTTATAATGCCCCACATACCCCGATACAACCTCCTCAGGAATGGCTGGAAAAGGTGAAAAAGCGTGAACCGTCACTTCCGGAGAAGCGTGCTAAGATTGTCGCCTTGATTGAGCATTTGGATTACAACGTCGGACGTGTGTATGAGGCATTGAAGAAAAATGGCCAGTTGGAGAATACGATCATTATATTTACCTCTGATAATGGAGGACAGGACGATGCGGGTGCGAATAACGGCCCGTTCAGAGGTGCGAAGCAGGATATGTACGAGGGAGGGATCCGGGTAGCCGGAGGTATTTATTGGAAGAACCAGATCCGTCCGGCGGTACGTGATAATTTCGTCATGCTTTCGGATATGTTCCCGACCTTATGCGATCTGACAGCCGTGCCTGTATCGCATGAGATCGACGGTATCAGTATCTTGCCTCTTTTACGGGTGAGGAACAAGATACCGGAGATCGAATGGTGCATTGGGTACGAAGGGAAGGTAATTCCCGATATGGTGGTAAAGCCTATTACGCATCTCGCTATAAAGATTATAAGATCTTACAAAACACACCTTGGGAACCTATCCAATTCTTCAATCTGAAAGAAGACCCTAAAGAGCAAAACCCGATCGCAGAGCGTTCTTCCGCTGCCTATAAAAACTTGTTCAATGGCTTGATGGAGCATATCCGCCAGACGGGTATGATCCCTTGGCAAAAAGTAAGCGATATAAGTAACCTTTTCGTATTATTTCAATGAACACGTGTATAATGTATTTTGCGTTATACACGTGTTTTTCTATAAAATCTCTTCTAGCTAATCTGAAAATCGAATGTTTTGTGTATGTTTGCGTCAAATCTGCGGGAGTTATTTCTACATGATCTATATGAAAATATCCGATGAGGGGCTTTGGGAACTGTGTCTGAAGGGAGATATGAGAGCTTTCCGTGAGCTGTATTGCCGATTTTACGCCTTATTGCGCAATTATGGTATCAAGCTACTTCCTGACAAGAGCTTGGTGGAAGATTGCGTACAGGATATTTTTATCAAATTGATTCAAAACCACGAGACTTTATCTCCAACTATAAATGTCAAAGGTTACTTACTCAAGACTTTAAGGCATAAGTTGTATGATACGATCGAGAAAAACAGGAAGATGGAGGACATCTCTCTTTATGAGGATACTTTCCAAACAGATGAATTATTTTCTCGTATCTCACTGGATACGACGGAAGCGGACGAACGGGTTAAACTCTTAATGAAGGCTTTGACAAAACTTTCTTTCCCCCACCAGAGAGAGATTATTTATCTTTATTATGTAAATGGATTGGGACACGATGAGATTGCGGAGATCTTAGGTATAAATTATCAATCGAGTAAAAATTTATTATCCAGAACGCTTAGTAAGTTAAGAAGGTGGTTTTCCTGGACGCTTTAATAATGGGGGCATCATTATGTTTTATTCCCTATGCTTACATAAGCGAAAATATCTACCATATCTACAACTATGTCTTATATGCCCTATAAATAAGTATATTACATGGTGGTTGTAGATATAAAAATATCTACAATTATCACTCTTGACCTACCATGTTTTAAGGTGAATGGCAAGAAAGCAATTTATCACTTAGGCTTGTGAGTAGGGAATGGAGTCTTTAAGAGTTGTTTCCCTTAGGGAAAACAAAAGTTTCGTACTGAAGAAACTTTTGTTTTACTATAGGTAAACTAAGGTTTAGTGTACGGAAAACTTTTGTTTGATACTAAGAAAAACTGTAAATATCATATTATTAGTGATTTATGTATATTGGAAGGATACCGGGTGTCGATATATAGCGAGTGTGGAAGATCGTGCTTTTCAAAACACAAGAATATGAAAAATTGTGTTTTTTTTCCGCAAAAGTGAGTACCAAAATCAAATTGATCCGTAATAAGAATAAAAATGTAACCTGTGAATAAGAAACGAGACATATTTGAAAAAGATTTATTCCGGCAAGCTGGAGAGGATTTATGGCGTAAAGTCCGAGAAGTGGAACAATTGGATTCCAAGTTCGCTTTATCCTCATGGCAGAAGGTCGAGGAACGTTTGAAAGCTCCCCGTAAAACCTTTGTTTTACGCATACGCTATCTAGCTTCTTCTGTGGCGGCGGCGGTCGTGTTACTCCCTTGCCATAGGATGTTATTTCTGGATGGTGGGGGATGATAAATCCTCCTTGCCATTGGCTTTGTTGGAAGAAAAGAGCATAGACTCTTTGCCGGACGATGAGATTGTGCTGGTGGAAAATGGAAGCTGGGTACAGCTTAAAAATGGGGCTACAATTACGCATGATAATATAGGTAAACCAAGTGTAAAAGACTCTCAGATAAAGAAGAAAGTATTAGCTACTAAGACTGGAAATTTGAATCAAATCATAGTACCGAAGGGCAAGCGGGCAAATATTATATTTTCAGATGGTACCCAGATATATGTAAATGCCGATACCCGTGTGATTTATCCGGCCGTGTTTGCTAAAGATAAACGAGAGATCTTAGTTACGGGAGAAGCCTATTTGGATGTTACCCCAGATTCTTCCCGCCCTTTTATCGTAAAGACAAATGCGTTTAATGTAAAGGTACTCGGTACCCAATTTAATGTTTGCGTCTATGGAGATGAGCCGAAGGCTTCCGTTGTATTAGTCGAAGGCCGGGTGGAGGTAGAGAATGATAAGCATGTTAAAGAGGTGCTAGCTCCTAACCAGATGATAGAGTTGGGAAATAAAGGGGTATCTATTAAGGAAGTGGATGTGTTTGAGTATATCTGTTGGAAAGATAATCTGATGCAAGTGAACGATCGTAAGGTTGGGGATGTCTTAAATAAATTAGCCCGATACTATGGGCGTACGATTGTGTTTGATAAAGAGATCGCGGAAATACCTCTTTCCGGTAAACTTGATTTGCGAGGAAGTTTGGAAGATGTTGTTGAGATTATTTGTCAATCTCTATTCTTGCGACAAGAGACGGATAAAGAGAATAATATAATCATATTAAAATAGATTGCCTATGTAAAAGAACTATTTGGTGAAAAGACTTTGTGTTAAAAAGAAAAATTGACAAAAAGAACCGGAAGATACCGTCATATCCACCGGTTCAAAGACTTCGTTTAATCAATTAATTATGTATTAAAGAAAAAACATTACAAATGTATGAAAAAAAAAGATGATTTCTGTAGAGAATCGAATCATTTTCTCAAAAGTGTTTGTTTAGCCTTATGCTTGATCAGTTCTGGAGGCTCTGCGGTGTACGCCGCTACCTTGCAGACGGAACAAACCACGGTGACAGTCCGTATGAATAATTGTACCATAAAGGATGTATTTGACCACATTGAGAAAAATAGTGAGTTTGTTTTTGTTTATCATGGCGCTAATATCAACTTGCATCGCAGGGTAAATTTGGACGTACGGGATAAGTCCGTTGAGTTATATTGGAAAGGTTATTTAAAGGAACGGATGTTGAATATATTATCAACAACCGACAAATTATCGTACGAAGGAACGAGAAAAAGAAAACTCGTCCCTTTCTATTCAGCAAGCTAAAAAATCACGGTCACTGGTATTGTGAAAGATACTCATGGGGAACCTCTCATTGGTGTAAATGTACTGGTGAAGGGGAGTAGAACGGGTACGATTACGGATATGGACGGACATTTTTTATTAAATGAGGTAAGTCCTAATGCGATGGTCTCTATTTCTTATATAGGGTATAAGACAGAAGAAATAGCCTTGAATAATCGTTCTAGCCTAACGATTACACTGACAGAGGATAGTGAACAACTGGATGAGGTTGTCGTTGTTGGCTATGGTACTCAGAAGAAAGTGAATTTGACAGGATCTGTTTCTTCCGTGAAGTTTGATGAGGAATTGGCAAACCGGCCTATAACGGATGCCTCACAAGCCCTTTCTGGTAAAGTGTCGGGTGTATGGATCAGTCAAAATTCGGGAAAGCCGGGGGATGATGGCGCTCAGTTAAGAATCCGGGGTTGGGGTACGCTGAATAACTCGGATCCGTTGGTAATTATTGATGGAGTAGAAGGCGTTTTTAGTCAGATCAATCCAAGCGATATTGAGAGTATCACCGTGTTGAAGGATGCGGCTAGCGCAGCTATCTATGGATCGAAAGCAGCGAATGGAGTCGTTTTGGTAACGACGAAGATGGGTAAAAATAATGAGAAGACGCATGTGGAATTGAACTCATATGTAGGTGTACAACAGTTGGGGCGGAGATTTGATCTGGTGACAAATAGTGCGGAGTTAATGACCATGGCAAACCAAGCCTTGGCTAATGGTGGCGAGAGTCCTTTATATCCCGAGTCCTTGATCTCTGATTTCAAGAATGGCACGGATCCTTATAAATACCCGAATACGGATTGGTACGAACACGTTTATCGGAATGCTCTAATTACAGGCCATAATTTATCAATTCGAGGTGGTTCGGAAAAATTATCTTCTTTTTTTGTCCTTAAATTATTTGAAGCAAGAGGGTATTATTACGAATACAGATGCGGAGAGATTCGGTATGTGGGCTAATCTGGAATATAAGGTTAATTCGTGGTTGAAAGTTGGCGCTCGTTTAAATTATATACGCCGGAATTCTCAAGAACCGTTTGATTTATCGCGTGTATTCTTTATACAATCGGGAGCAGCCCCTTTTATCGCTCCTTATACGAGAGATGGACGTTTTGGTTCGGTTGAGGCGATTGCGCAGGATGGAACTTTATTGTATGATAACAGGAACCCGTTAATTGATGCTTCCAATGGCGCTACCAAAACGACTTTGGATTATATGTCGTTAAATGCGTTCGCTACTGTTGACTTTACGAAGGACTTGAATTTGCAAGTCACTTGGGCCTCTAATGGCAATTGGAAAATGGTCGATAAATATAATGAGACCCTTTATGGATACACGGATTCCGGTATAGAGACAATGACTATAAATTATAACCGGGATGGCTTGGAGATGAGTAGAGAGCAGCAAAATATCTACTATGCGTAATAACTTTCATGCGACCTTGAACTATAGCAAGAAGTTTGTGGAAAAACATTCGGTCGCGGGAATCTTGGGTGCTCAATTAGAAAATTATAATATTAAGAACGTATATGCACGTAGGACGGATCCAGCTAAAGACGGATTAACCCAAGTGGATGCGGGAACGAATGGCATTCAGGGCAAGGGTAATATGCAAGGATTACGTATGGCTTCTTACTTCGGTCGTCTAAATTATGCTTTCGCTGATAAATATTTATTCGAGATGAATCTTCGTGCGGATGCCTCCTCCCGTTTCAAACGAGGTAATCGATGGGGTGTTTTTCCCGGTTTCTCAGCTGGTTGGCGGTTGAGTGAGGAAAGCTTCATTAAGAATGTGAATATTTTTTCTAACATGAAATTGCGAGCTTCTTGGGGACAATTGGGTAACCAGATGATCGAGGGGTATTGGCCTTATTTAACTGTTATCAATCAGAATTATAATTTAAGTTATAATTATGGAGGTTCCTTGGCTCCGGGTGCGGCTGTAACAGCCTTGGTTGATGAGGATATTACTTGGGAAACAACTTCTTCTCTAGATATTGGTCTGGATCTGGGCTTCTTAAACAATAAATTAAGCATTGAAGCGGACTATTTCAATAAAAAGACTACCGATATTATTGTTCAATTACCAATCTCCAATATCTTAGGTGATAAGACAGCGCCTTTCGAGAATGTTGGGGAGATGAAAAATAACGGTTTTGAATTGGTTGCGAATTATGATAATTTGGAAGCCAGTAGGGATCGATTGGGATTTAATGTAGGATTTAATTTTACTTACATAAATAATGAAGTAACAAAGTTCCAAGGTGGTAATTCTCCGGATCAACTGTATTTGATCCGTGAGGGATATCCTTACAAAGCGTTGTATGGTTATAAAGCGATTGGCATTTACCAATCGGATGAAGAAGCGGTAGAGCATATGCATAATAATGGCTATAAGCCTGCCATGGGTAATTTGAAGTATGAGGATGTAAATAATGATGGAAAATTGGACTATCAAGATAAGCAAGTATTAGGAAATACGATTCCGAAGATCACTTATGGTATTTCTGCAGGGCTGCGTTATAAGGGATTTGATCTGAGCCTCTTGTTTCAGGGTTTAGGAAAGGCGAATGTCTTTACTCAAAATGAAATGACTCGCTTAGGATATGAGTATATGCGAATCGCGGGCTTTTGGAGAGACGCATGGACACCGGAGAATTCAGGTTCTAGTATCCCTATGCTTCGATATGACTCTACTTGGGATCGATACGACTCCTCATTTTGGGTACATCGGATTGACTTCTTGAAATTGAAGAACTTACAATTGGGTTATGCATTTCCGGAAAGGATTACTTCAAAGTTGAAAATGCAACGGCTTTATGTATACGCTAATGCTCAGAATTTATTTACGGTTATGTGGAAAAAAAGGCTATGAGGGATACGATCCGGAAAGAAATACGTTTGATGCGGGAGGTTCTCCGTATCCGACACCGAGAATATTCACATTGGGTTTAAATCTTAATTTCTAAAGCTATGAAACGTTTAATAATATATTGTTTGTCGTTTTTGTTATTGATCTCTTTTGGTGGTTGTATGGAGAATTATCTGGATTTGTATCCGGAGGATAAAATCACGGCCGCTAACTTTCCGGAAAAAGAATCGGATATTAAGTTACTGTTAGATGGAACGTATGCTTGTCTAAGGGAGACCGCTGTCATAGATCAAGGTTTGTTTGGGTTTGGAATGACAGATTGTGCGACTCCCAATGCATATAATTGGGGAACTGTCGAGGTTTTCAATAAATTGGGAGCCGGACGTTTGAGCTCTAGTGATGGCGGTGTCGTTACTTTTCGTTGGAAAAGATGTTATGAAATGATCTCTAGGGCTAATTATTTATTGGCTTGTTTAGAAAAAATAGAATTAGCGGGGGAGGCGAAAAAGTTGTATGTTGGCGAGGCTCATTTCTTGAGGGGATTGGCTTATTCGGTACTTGCGGAAACTTATGGGGGTGTTCCTGTCGTACTTTCAGAAATCTCAACATCGGAGGCTCGTAACCTAAAGCGTTCCAGTCGAGAAGATACATGGCAACAGGCGTTGGATGATTATGATGTCGCCATCGCTAATTTAGGTGCGGATGCTCCGGAGAAAGGACGTGCTACGAAAGGCGCTGCCTTGGGTATGAAAATGCGTGCGTATTTATATCAAGGTAAGTATAAGGCGGTTTTGGAATGTGTAGATCAGATTGATGCTCTGAAGAAATATGGCTTGTTTCATAGTTATGCGACATTGTTCGATCCGGCTAATGAAGGAAATAAGGAGGTTCTATTTGATATCCAATATATAGAGGGTGAAAATTCACAGGGTACTTTTCTGGATCAATACTGCGGAACGGGAACCGGTAGTTGGACACGTGGTAGTCGCTATGTTCCTACAGATGATTTGGTGGCGGCTTATGAGACCGTGGATGGGAGCCCTATTGATCCGGAAAATCCTTATGAGAACCGTGATCCTCGTTTAGCGTTCACGGTTGTGCTTCCGGGCTCTTATATTTTAGGACATCGTTTCCCTAGTTATTTGTATCCGGGGGAGCTTTTAATCATGCGGGTAATCGATTGAAACATTTGAGTACTCGTAAGTACCGGATTCAGAACGAGGCGGATTTACCTCCCGCCGGCCAGTCTTATATCAACGATATTATCTTGCGATATGCGGATGTGCTATTGTCGAAAGCGGAAGCGATTATTGAATCTGGTGGAAATGTTTCGGAGGCGATCGTTATATTAAACCGGATCCGTACGGAACGAGATGACGTGAAAAATTTCCCCATTGCCTTTGTCCTTATCTCGGGATGAGGCCCGTGAGAAACTAAGGCATGAAAGAAGAATAGAATTGGCGTTGGAAGGTCGTTATTGGTCGGATGTGAAGCGTTGGAAAATAGGAAAGGAGCTTTATCCGATGATTATAAAGGATCATGAAGGAAGCGTGATTGAGACAAAATTCCCGAACGGCTATTTGGAATACTATGATTTATTACCTATTCCTGATAGTGAGCGCTCTTTGAATCCAAATTTAGAGCAAAATCCGGGTTGGTGATTTAGAGAATATATTTATTAGAATTTAGATTATATAAAATGAATTATAAAGAGATCTTTGTTGCGGTTAATAGTGCCGCATTGATGTTGTCAACCGTAAGTTGTGGCGCAAAAGAGGAAGCTGTTCCTAAGCCGAATATCATAATTTTATTAGCGGATGATTTGGGATATAATGATGTCTCTTGTTATCGAAATGAGAATTTTCCGCAGCAGTCGGATAGCTTTCCTACTTCCCAAACTCCGAATTTGGACTTATTGGCCCGGCAAGGTATTCGCTTTACGAATTTTTATTGTGGTGCGGCTGTTAGCTCTCCATCTCGTGCGGCTCTAATGACCGGTCGGAATTGTACTCGTACAGGGGTTTATAATTATCTGGAGCAAAACTCACCGATGCATTTGAGAGATAGTGAGGTTACTATAGCAGAAGTACTGAAACAAGCAGATTATGCGACGGGGCATTTTGGAAAGTGGCATTTAAGTTCGGGACGTCCGGATCAACCTTATCCCAATGATCAAGGTTTTGATTATAGTTTTTATGCCTTGAATAATTCAGTCCCGTCTCATCATAATCCCACGAACTTTTTCCGGAATGGAGAACCGCAAGGTGAGATCGAAGGTTATTCCTGTGATATTGTGGTAACGGAAGCACTCCAATGGCTAGACAAGAATAAACAGGAACCTTTCTTCTTAAATGTTTGGTTCAATGAGCCTCATTTTCCAATGGCGGCCCCGGAGGAGTTGAAGAAAAGGCATGCTATTAATCCTGAGTATTATGGGTGTATCGAAAATATGGATATAGCGATTGGTAAATTAATGAATTATCTAAAAGAACAGAATCTGGAAGATAATACGATTGTCATATTTGCTTCTGATAATGGTTCTCAGTGGGATTATTCTAATTTGCCATTTCGGGGAGAGAAACATTTTAATTATGAGGGAGGATTGCGAGTTCCATGTATTGTTAGATGGAATAAACATGTACCAACCGGTGTGATTAGTGAGTTTAACGGTTGTTTCACGGATATATTACCAACGTTAGCGTCTTTAGCGGATGCTCCGGTTCCTACAGATCGTGTTATTGATGGTATGGATATTTCTCCGGTGTTTTTGGGGAAAGCTGAAACGTTGGAAAGAGAAAACCCTTTGTTCTTTTTCCGGTATATTCATGATCCTATTTGTATGATACGTGAAGGCGACTGGTGTCTACTGGGATACGATGAGCCTCTACCATGGGCTTTTAGTTTGGATGAATTAGCGCTTGGTAAAGTGAAGCCTTGGTATTTGACAAAAGAACATATGGAGTTCGCCAAGAAGGTGTTTCCAAAATATTTTGAGTTATATAATTTGAGAGATGATCGTGAGGAACGAATAGATGTGGCAGATAAACATCCTGAAATTGTAGCGAGACTGAAATCAAAGATGTTGAAACTTAAGCAGGAAGTTGTAGCTGAAGGTGGAGATTGGTTTGCGGAAGACGTGGATGAAAGATGACAAAGTTGCTTGCGTGTCAAATGATATGAGAAAATAAGTCCTAATAACTTGTTTAAAATTCATAGTTATGATTTTTTTCTTGAGACATAGTTATGTTTTGAGTATTTCATAACTATGTTTTTCCGGGTCATTTCAAAGGAAAAAAGTGCTCTTTTTTTGTTATTTCTATAAAGATATTTACCTTTGTCTCTATGTTAAGGATAATAACACATATTGAACGCTTATTGCTGACGCATGATTGTGTGATCTTGCCGAAGTTTGGTGGTTTCGTGCTGCAAATCTTGCCGGCGACGTATGAGGAAGAGGAACATTCGTTTCGGCCGATGCGTAAAGAGGTTATGTTCAATGTAACGCTACAGCATACAGACGGCTTGCTTTCCGAGTCGTATATGCAGACGTATGGCGTTGATTACCGGAAAGCTCAATTGATGCTGGAAGAGGATATCGAGGCTTTGAATGTTTCTTTGGAACAAGACAAGCGGATAACATTGGGGCGAATCGGGACTTTCTCTATAGGAGAGGAAGGGCAGACCATTTTTACGCCGGGCGATTCTGGGGTATTTAATGCGGATTCGTATGGTTTATCATCGTTTCATTTTCCGGTTTTGCGATCGTTGGAGGAAGAGCGGGAAGAGGTTGCCTTACTTACGGGTAAGAAAAAAAGAAAGATGTGTTCTATATCCCGGTTAGTCGTAAGTTGATCCGGGTTGTTGCGGCGTCAGCTGCTGCTGTCGCATTATTCTTTGTGGTTTCGACTCCGGTGAAAGAAGTAAACCTGTCCGCTTATACAGCTAGTTTTGTTCCTACGGAGATGATAAATTATAGGTTTGAGGAACCGATTTCTCAGCTGGAGGAAATTCAAGTATCCCAAGAGGACGAGATGGTAGCGGAGGTAACTCCCAAAATAGAAGCGACTAAGGAGACAGAGATTGCCAAAGCGGCTTCTGCTCCTGAGGTAAAGAAAGAGCTTGTTGCTCCCGCTCCGAAAGTGAAATCTGTGGCACCAAAGAAGATGTATCATATCGTGATAGCGAGTTTCCCGACAGAGGAGCAGGCGAATGAGTATATATCCGGTGTAGACCGTGCGCAATGTAAAAATGTAAGCAAGGTGGTTCGTGATGGTAAATATCGTATTTATGCGGATAAGTTTAATAACCGGGCGGATGCCGAGAGCTACATGGCGACACTTCGAAAAATAGAAAAGTATAAAGATGCTTGGCTGTTCATTAGCCGTTAATAAAAAAGCCTGATCTTTCGATCAGGCTTTTTTTTATGACTTGTCGTCGTTTTGTGGCCGGGGCAGTCTTTTCTTCTTCAACCGTCCTGCCTTTCGTAAGGCTTGGTCCAGAATGTACTGGATTTGGCCATTGGTGCTGCGAAATTCGTCCGCAGCCCAAGCTTCGATAGCTTCCATCATATCAGCGTCCACCCGCAGGATGAAGCTTTTGACAGTATTATCTTTTTTGGCCATATACTAGTATTAATATTAAATTCTTACATTAATGATGTAGAGTCCCGGTATTTACGACAGGTTGCGCTGCCTCGTCAGCACAAAGGACAACCAACAGATTACTGACCATTGCGGCCTTTCGTTCCTCATCCAGTTCCACAATATTGTCTTTATCCAGTTTGTTCAAGGCGAGTTGAACCATGCTAACCGCTCCTTCCACGATCCGTTCTCTGGCGGCGATAATTGCTTCCGCTTGCTGGCGGCGTAACATGACTCCGGCGATCTCGGAAGCATACGCTAAGTAATTGATACGGGCTTCCAATACCTCAATACCTGCTATCGCCAGACGGCTGTTTAATTCCTCCTCCAGCTTTTGAGCGACCTCCCCGTCATCGGACCGTAAGGTCACGGGATCTTTGCTCTCGTTATAATCATAGGCATACATGCCAGCGATCTTACGGATGGCGGCATCACTTTGTATCTGCACGAAATTCTCATAATTCTGCATTCGTTGGGATAATTCAGAGGATTCTCCCATTGATATGAATGATTTATTCGAAGAGATACTAATGGACGAAGAATCGATGTCGAACATCGCTCTATAAGTATCCTTGACTTTCCATACCATCACGGCCCCGATCATAACCGGATTACCGACCTTATCGTTTACCTTGATAGGAGGGACATCTAAATTACGGGCACGTAACGTGATTTTCTTTTTTTGCTGTAAAGTGGGTTGACCCAGAAAAATCCATTATCAGTAATTGTCCCTTTATATTTTCCGAAAAAGAGCATTACTCGGGCATTGTTGGGCTCGATTTCCATGAATCCCAATAAACAAACCACTAACAGGCAGAGTCCGACGATGCCGGTGATTACGCTCCAAGTCTCGTTGATGCCTGCGATTAAATAGCAGCTAAGACCCGATAGAGCCAGTATGAGAAAAAGGGCAATAAACCCAGAGATTCTCAGTCCGTTGAATGTCTTTTCGGTTGCTTTCATGATGATTTGTTTTTGATATTAATTTGATATCACAAAATAAGTGATTTTTATGGAGACTGCCAAATATTTTGAGGGATATTATTAGAGTGATCTGTAAATATTTTCATAGCTTTGTCTCATCTAAAAATTATATACTTGGACTTTCAGTTAGACACGAACAATAAGGAGTTTCAGGATGCCTTGCAACTGATCACCCACACTCGCCAGTCTGTTTTCCTGACAGGGAAAGCAGGGACCGGCAAGTCTACTTTTTTGAAGTATATTTGCAATCATACGAAGAAAAAGTATGTGGTGCTGGCTCCTACCGGAATAGCGGCCATAAATGCGGGCGGCGTTACCTTGCATTCCTTTTTCAAGCTCCCTTTTCGGCCGATGTTGCCGGATGATCCGGATTTAAGTTTGTCTCATGGTCGTATCTTTGAGTTTTTTAAGTATCCGAAGGAGAAACGGAAAATTATCGCGGAGGTCGATTTGATCATCATTGACGAGATATCGATGGTGAGGGCGGATATTATTGATTGTGTAGATCGTATCTTGAGAGTTTACTCCGGCAATATGCGATTACCTTTCGGTGGAAAGCAGTTATTGTTTGTAGGAGATGTCTTCCAGTTGGAGCCGGTTGTTCCGTCGGATCAAAAAGAGATCTTGAGTTTGTTCTATGCGAGCCCTTTCTTTTTCTCGGCTCGTGTGTTCAAGGACATTAATTTAGTGCCGATCGAGTTGCAAAAGGTGTATCGCCAGACCGATCCTGTTTTTATCAATGTATTGGATCGGATTCGTAATAATGCCGCTAGAAAACAGGAGTTGGATACGTTGAACGGTCGTTATTTTCCGTCTTTCGAGCCTCAGAATGAGGATATGTATATCACGTTGGCCACTCGCCGGGATCAGGTTGATTTTATCAATGAGAAGAAGTTGGCCGAGCTTCCCGGAGAAGAGTACGTCTCCGTGGGGAAAGATCGAGGGGATTTTCCAGAATCCTCACTACCTACCCAGCTGAATTTATCCATCAAGGAACAGGCGCAGGTTATTTTTATCGATAATGATTATGAGCGTCGTTGGGTGAACAGGACGATTGGTATGGTATCGGGTATCGATGAGAATGGAAATGTTTATGTCTTGCTGGAGAGCGGTGTGGAACATTTGGTGGAACCTACCTCATGGCGAAATTATAAATACAAATATAACGAGAAAGAGAGACGGATCGAGGAGGAGATTGTCGGTACGTTCGAACAATTGCCGATTCGTTTGGCTTGGGCGATCACGGTGCATAAGAGTCAAGGCTTGACTTTTAGCCGGGTGGTAGTTGATTTGACCGGGGGGTATTCGCCGGGGACAAACCTATGTGGCGTTGAGCCGTTGTACCTCATTGGAGGGATTGGTGCTAAAAAGCAAGATCTCTTCCCGGGATATCTTTATCCGGAAAGAGATCGTGGAATTCAGCCAAATATTCAACAACCAAGCGTTAATAGAGAAAAGCCTCAAGGAAAGTGAGGCGGAACTACAATATGGTCGGGCGGCTCAGGGATTTCGGCTAGGTAATATGCAAGAGGCGGTCGAGGCTTTTGCCGCCGCTGTATCTAAACGGAATGAATTGGATAATCCGATGGTACAACGGCTGCTTCGTTTGAAATTGCAAGCGTTGAATAGTCAAAAGGCACAGATTAAGGCTTTGCGGGAAGAGTTGCATTCGCTTCGTGAGACCCAGAAAGAGTATGCGCATGAATATTACTTGATGGGCAACGAGTGCATAACGAAGGCCCATGACGCGAATGCCGCTATCCGTTGTTTTGATAAGGCCTTGAATTTGAATCCGAATTATGTGGAAGCTTGGGTACGCAAAGGGGTTACTTTATTGGATATAGGTGAGGACTATGACGCTCAGGTTTGTTTAAACAAGGCGGTAAAATTAAGCCCGAAGTCTTTTAAGGCTCGCTATAACCGTGGAAAATGCCTATTGAAACTCAAATATTACGATGAAGCTATTCTGGATTTCCAGCAGGCGATAAGCATCAAACCTAAACATGCGGCTTCCCACGAATATCTAGCGGAAGGGTTCCGGGCGATAGGAGAGGACGAATTAGCCCAGCAGCATCAAGATATTGCGGATGCCTTGCGAGGGGGGAGAGGATATATGATGAAATAGAAAAGGCGAGAAAATTTATTTCCCGCCTTTTTTATGGAGTTATATCTCTTGATTAATTAAAGATGTAACGGATACCAACCTGCATTTTCCAGCATTCAGTATAGATACGGTTATAAGAATAAGTCTCAGTCGGATATTCACCATTGATCTTATACATGGAGAAAATTGGAGTCTTGTTATCATCCATGCCTTCATATTTCAAGATACGGCAACCGTTGGAAGAAGATGCGTTCTTCATTACACCCCATTTCGAGTTGATCATATTACCGATATTCATGAAATCAAGGCTCAATTGGAAATGATGTTCGGTTTTACCTGCCTTGAATGAGAAATCTTCCGTGATACGAAGGTCGAAACGATGTACCCAAGGTGCACGTGCGGCATAAGCCTCAGCGTATTCTCCCTTGTGATTCTTTAAATAAGAATCTTGGTCTACGAAGTTCCAGAAAGCGGTTCTATCTGCTTCATTCTTGAATTTGATTTCACTGTCATCTTTCGGGATATACATCATATCATTATTGATACCGTCACCATTCATATCATTCGTATAAGCGAAGCTATATCCGGAAGCGGAATAACCGGAATAGAACAGATTTAAGCTTGTTTTTCTGAGCAGACCTTTATGGCGGAAGGGTAGATTATAATTGATCGCTGCGATTACCTTGTCGGGCACTACATACCGTGAACGTTGTACGGTTGCGAAATTCGGTCCGTCTATCGTTAACATTCCCTGCCATGTAGATACAGGGTCGCTACCCGGAAGACCGGAAATTTCTTTGGATTCCGTGTGCGTATAAGCCAACATCATGTTCAAATCCTCTACGGGTTGAGCGTTAACCGTAACATTGGCGGTATAACCATGTCCTTTGGATGTGTTAGTTAATACAACCGCATTCTTACCGGATACATACGTATAATCAGATGGATAAATCAAACGGTTATCCGCTCCGTTAAAATGTTCCCAATTTGACGGGTCCTTGATGTTGATATTCTCAAGGGTTACGGCATTGATGTTCTTGTTATAGATGAACTCGCCGGTTACGGATAATGGGAAGGAAGTAGGGAGCTGATAATCTACAGCCAAGGAGGTTTTCCATATTTGTGGCATCTTGAAGTTGTCCTTTACGCCAGAGATCTTAGAACCGGCAACCGGATTCTCTATCGTGGTAGGAAGGCCGAATTTCTTGATCGCATCGTCTACATTCGTAATCATGCCGCCAGCCAATTGATCCAGACGGGAATCATGACTTACCGCAATTCCATTCTCATATTTTGTACCGAATACTACAGCATTTTGTACCATATTCGAGTTTGTCGGCATATTCGTAAAGAATACCAAGGGTAAACGTCCGGTAAATATACCTGTACCACCACGTACTTTTAAGGAATTATCCTTGAACACATCCCAAACGAAACCTACACGAGGGGATATTTGCATTCTAGACTTAGGCCATTTACCGGTGTCGATATGTTTGCCTCCGAAATCAAGATCGTAGATTGCGTCGTTTCTTTGAAGATCGCTATTGTCGAAAATTAAATCATCGAAACGTATGCCATAAGTTAACTTCACGTTCGGGCGAATGTTCCACTCATCCTGTGCGTAGAATCCGATCTGGTTAAAAGTAACCTGAGCTTTCGGGTCGGAAACACCGTTGTAACCGTATGTCCATGCGAACGTTTCAGGAGCGGCACCGTTCAAGAAATCATCTAAGCTGCTGTAACGATAATATCCCGTACCGTTGCGCATATAAGCATTGCTAGCAAGTTGGTGCTCGAAACTGATACCAGCTGTGATCTTATGGTCGCCGGCAAAGTAAGTGAAGTTATCGATAACACTTGTGATCTTGTTCTTCACGCCGTTGTTGTAAGTAAATAATTCATATCCGGCACTCATATAAGGCTCCATGATTTGGTTACCTTCCGCATCTTTACCTGCCAAGATATCAATGAAGGGGAAAGGGGAAGAGTTGGTTCGCGCATATCCTCGATATCCGTATAAGTGAAAAGTAACTGATTGGAAATCTTATCAGAGAAGCGACTGTTCAAATCAGCGGATACGGAAGACACTTTATTGTCTTGGGAATACATGCTGTTGGCAAAAGACATGGATTGGTAACCTACACGGCTTGTATTATACAGACGAGAGCCGGAACCACCATCCATAGAGTTAGCGTTGGGAGCGTTCCATGCGGTATTCTTTGTATAGTTGTACCGTACGCTCAATTTATGGCCATTCGTGATATTCCAGTCGATACGACCTAACAATTTCAAATTCTTTTCGTCTGCGGGGAAGTTCGTGGCTGATCCTGTATCATAACCATATTTATCTCTTAAGAAATCGGATACCTTTTGCATGTCGGAGAGTGTAGTGCGAGATATGTAGTTATTCTCGTCCGGTTGCTCTCCTTCGGTACGAGCTCTCCATTTGATCACTTGTTGCGGTTGTTTTTCCACCTCTACATTGGCGAAGAAGAATAATTTATTCTTGATGATCGGACCGCCGAACGTAGCTCCGTAAATCGTTTTGGATTCCTTAGCACGTGCGCCCAAGTCTTCTCCATCGATTGAGTTTCCTCGCATATTCTGGTTCTGGAAGTAAGTGTAAGCGGAACCTTTGAATGTGTTTGTACCGGATTTGGTGATAGCGTTGATACCGCCACCAATGAAGTTTGTCTGGCGGACATCGAACGGGGCGATTACCACTTGTACTTCCTCGATAGCGTCCATAGAGATCGGGTTACCGCCTCCGGGAAGATTATCCGAAAGGCCGAAGTTGTTATTAAAGTTCGCTCCATCTACCGTAAAGTTCGTGGAACGGCCATCGCCACCGGCAAAACTCATGTCGGAGGCATAAGGAGAAAGGCGTGCGATATCGGAGATACTACGGTTAATGGTGGGTAAAGAGGTGATCTGTGACGAGGAGATATTGGTTGTCGCACCCGTCTTTTCCGTATTGAACTTCGTTTTCGCCGCTGTGATTACGATCTCGTCCAAGGTCTCGGAAGATTCTTTCAACTTAACATTCAAGTTGTAGTTCTCTCCCAATTGCAGGGTAATGCCGGAATAAACGGCAGATTGATAACCAACGTAAGAGATCGTAACTTTGTATGGACCTCCTGTACGCATACCTTGTAAGGAAAAGCGTCCGTCAACGTTTGTGATCGTACCATAATTTGTCCCAGAAGGTTCGTGAACCGCCAAAACGGTCGCACCAATAACGGGTTCATCTTGAAACATAACTGTTCCACTCATACTGGCTGTTGTTACCTGCGCTTGTGTCGGGATGACAAACAAGAAACTCAGTACAGCTAAAAGGAATAGCGTCTGTAAATGTCTGCTCATAATTTAAAATAGTTAATGTAATAAAAACTTTCGCAAAGTTATGGGTTATTTTTTAATATCATTGTATGTTTCTTATTTAATACTTGTTTCATATTCATGAAGTTGCTGTGACGGGGCGGAATTGAGTAATGTCCTTATTCGGAGATGGATGGCTTGTATTGGCAAAACAAGAGGGTTCTTTATGAAATTTTTAATTTGATGATTCTTAACTAACATTCCCTGTTGGGCGGTGATTTAAAAGAATTATAGACGCTTTTCCTGCATATTGTTGGATTATGGATGTGGTTGGTTGAAAATAATAATCTGGAGATCTGTGTGAGGAATGTTAATGCTATGAATATTATATATAGTTTGTGACAAAAAGAGATATCTAATCCCTATCTTTGCGGCGATATACAAAAATGTTATAATTATTTTAAATATAAATACTTCTTGTATGAGGAAAACTTATCTACTTTTAACGTTACTTTTGTTGTGCGTGGGAATATCCATACATGCTCAGGTGACGACGGCGAGTATGAGTGGTAAAGTCACGGATACATCATCGGAAGCGATGATCGGAGTGAATATCAAGGCTACGCATACGCCAACGGGTACCGAATACTACACGATTACCCAGCCGAATGGTTCTTATTCTTTTAACAACCTTCGTATCGGAGGCCCTTATGTGGTAGAGTTCTCTTATATTGGATACAATACGGAGAGCCGGACAGGAATAAACTTGGTTTTGGGTGAGGATCTGAAACTGAAAGTAGTAATGCGGGAAGATACCCAAGCTCTCGACGAGGTAGTCGTGGTTGCGGATAAGAACCCCATTATTTCAGGAAGTCGTACAGGTGCGCAGGAAATCATCACTCGTGAGAAGATGGATAAGCTGCCTACGATTAACCGTTCTTTGGATGATTTCGTGAAATTAACCCCGATGAGTAGCGGTAAGAATTTTGGCGGTGTCTCTTACCGTTTTAATAATGTAACGGTGGACGGTGCCTCCTTTAATAACTCGTTTGGTCTGGCTTCTGCTCTTGGAGCTTCCGGTACGGAACCGATTTCTTTGGAGGCGCTCGAGCAGGTACAGGTGATGATCGCTCCTTTTGATGTTCGAAATGGAGGATTCACGGGTGCGGGTATTAACTCCGTAACGAAATCCGGTTCGAATGAGTTTCATGCTTCTGTATATATGTACACGAAGAGTCCGTCTATGATGGGATATCGTGTGAAGGATGAGACGATTGGTGTTTCAGAGTTCTCTAACCACCAATACGGTATCAGTTTATACGGTCCGATCATTAAGAATAAGTTATTCTTTTTCATCAATGGTGAGATGGATCGCCAGGAGGAACCGATTTCTTATACGACCGCTAATTCAGCGGCTGATGCGACCGTCTTGCAGGGTTTATCTGATTTCTTAGGTGATGAGCTTGGGTATAATCCGGGTAAATTCGACGTGAATAAGACAAATACTCAAGCGGATCGAATCACGGCTCGTTTAGACTGGAATATCAACTCAAATAATGTGTTGAGCTTAAAATATTATTATTTGAAATCGTTTAATACGAATAACCCTTCTACTTCCGGTGCGCCGAATAACGGACGTGGACCGAATGCGTTCGCTATTCCGTTCTCTTCTTCTTTCTACCGGACGAATAATAACTTCAATATTTGGATGGCTGACTTGAATACGACCATTAATGACCGTATGTCTAATTATTTGAAGATCGGTTATTCCCGTTTGCGTGATTATCGCGATATGGATGGTGGTTACTTCCCGCAAGTGGATATCTTGGATGGTGATAACAATGCTTATACGACTTTCGGAACCGAGGCAAACTCCTATAATAACCAGTTGAACAGTGATATCTGGCAGATACAGGATAACTTCTTGATGAATTTTGGCAAACATCAGATTACGGTTGGAACGCAAAGTGACTATCGCGCCTTTAAGAATGGTTTCGCTCAAAACTATCCGGGTTCTTGGGTATTTAACTCTGTCGATGATTTTAAGTTCAACGTATTGGCTACAAAACAATACATGGCCGCTCATAACGGAAGTGTACAAGGATTTGATATCCGTGAGTTTAATCCGAAAGATTTTGGATTTGGTTCCAATGTGACAGGTATTACGAATTCTTCTTCTACGGGGTACCAGTACTATGCGCAAAGATATTCGATGACGGATGATTTTCCATTCGCCGAGATAAATGTATTCCAGTTAGGTTTGTATGCCCAAGATAAGTGGACGGTAAGTGATAAATTGAACTTGACGTTAGGTTTACGTATTGATGTTCCGTTCTTTATGACTGATTTGCAGTCGAATGATAAAGTCGCCGCCGAGACCTATCGGGATGGCATCAAGATCGATGTTTCTAAATATCCGAACGCCAAACCTCAGTTCTCTCCTCGATTCGGTTTTAACTACAAACCGTTTGACGATGAGAATGGAAGTTTGCAGATCCGTGGTGGTACGGGACTCTTCACGGGTACTCCACCTTATGTATGGATCAGTAATCAAGCCGGCAACAATGGCGTTTTGTTTGGTGACTTGAATGTCCGGGCGGTAAAGGACAAGAATGACAATATCATTAGCGATGGCAGACCTTCGCTAGGTTTTACCGGAAATATGGATACTTATAAACCGGCTGAAGGTAGCGCTACCCGTTCGGATATAGCGATTACGGATCCGGACTTTAAATATCCGAGCTTATGGAAAAGTAATATCGCTGCCGATTATAAGTTTGGTGATGGCTGGGTAGCTACCGTAGAGTTGCTGTATTCAAAAGACATTAACGCTATTTATCATGACAATATCGGATTGTATCGGACCGAGCAATTTGTAAATGACGGTGGAGCGGGTAACGCACGTCCATATTATAATGGCTATTATAGCGATAGGGAAGGAAATCAAAGGCCGCAAATCATGTCGTGATGCTGCGTAATACCAGCAAAGGACATTCGCTTTATACGACCTTCCAGTTGCAGAAAAACTTTGTTGATGGAATCTTGAAGGGATTGTATTTGAATGGATCTTACTCTTTCGGGCAGTCTAGAGGTGTAACAGACGGAACATCGTCTGTGGCGACTTCCGCTTGGAAGTACCGTGCGGCCTTGGACGGAAATGCGGAAGAAGTAGGTTATACGGCAGGTTCTTTTGATGGTCGTTTGTTATTGTCCGCTTCTTATACGGCTAACTGGAGTAAATATGCGGCAACAAGTTTTGGTTTGATCTATCAGCGTTATCGTCCGTTCCGTTATTCTTATTGTTATAATGGTGACGCAAATGGCGATTCTCAGTTCTCCAATGACTTGATGTATATCCCCGCGAATTTTGACGAGGTAAAAGATCATTTGTTACCGGGCGATTTCGATAGCCAAGAAGATGCATGGAAAGCGATGAATGCCTTTATCGAGCAAGATCCTTATTTGAGCAAACATAGAGGTGAGTATGCCGAACGTAACGGTGCTGTCGCTCCGTTTGCGAATCAGTTGGATTTGAGTGTTTCTCATGATATAAAGATTTACCAGAAGAATGGTCGTTCACATACCTTGCGCTTTAGTTTCAATATCGCCAACTTCTTGAATTTGTTGAATCGTAACTGGGGTGTGGTACAAACAACCGTTTTGGGTAATCAGCAATATCAGTTCTTGACGATCCCGAAAGGACAAGGCCCGAGTGCGGCGAACAACTATACGTTGAAGTATACGATGGCGAAAGATTTGGACGAAACCTTCAAGGATAATTTGAACGATGTGTCTCGTTGGCAAATGCAATTCGGTATCAAGTATATCTTCTAAAAAAAAAAATCTTTCATTAGATAAAATTTAATAATTAGAAGAGGTTCACTATCTTTGTGGACCTCTTTTTTAATTTAATGATATGTGGAATAATCGTATTGAGTTCTTACTGTTAGTTTCTTTTGTATTTGTTCATTGGCTTTTACCGGTTGCCAAACGAAAAAACAATCGGATCGTTATGTCGTAGTTTTATCAATGGACGGTTTCCGCTCTGATTATCCCTCACGTGCTCATACTCCGACGTTGGATTCTTTGGCGAATGTAGGGGTTCGCTCCACGTTTCGCCCATGTTATCCCAGCGTGACTTTCCCGAATCATTATAGCATGGCTACCGGATTGCATCCGGATCACCATGGTTTGGTAAATAATTTCTTTTATGACGCGGAGCTTGATAGCTCATACCGTATGGGAAACCTGGATCCGCGATTTTATGGTGGAGAACCTATTTGGAATACGGCGGAATGCCAGGGGTTCGTACCGCTTCCTTCTATTGGGTCGGTAGCGAGGTGCCTTTGGCGAGTGGCCAGCCTTCAATATGGAAGCCGTTTGATAAATCGGTTTCTTTTTCAGATCGTGCTGATTCCGTGATCTCTTGGCTGAAGTTGCCGGAAGATATACGTCCTCATTTGATTATGTGGTATATGGAAGAGCCGGATGCGATAGGTCATTCCGCTACCCCGGATTCCTCGGCAACCTTGGATGTGGTAGAGAACTTGGATAAAGTCTTGAATCATTTCTTCACGGAAGCCCGTAAGCTGGATATTTTCGATAAGATCGATTTTATCGTTCTCTCGGATCATGGAATGGCCACCTATTATCCCGAGAGATATGTGAACTTGAATGATTATCTACCCCGGGATAGTTTCGATTATGTCTTTGATGGCGTTCCTACATTATTATATCCGAAGAAAACCTATGTGGATACTGCCTATGCGATTTTACAGAAAGTGCCGAATATAACCGTATGGAAGAAAAACGAGATCCCAGAGAAATTGGTTTACGGAAAGAATCCTCGAGTTAGTGATCTGGTTGTTTCTCCACATATTGGAACGTATGTGCAATTCGCGAGAAATCATCTCCCCGTTATGCGGCGACACATGGTTACGATAATTTTACACCGGAGATGGAGGCTATATTCTATGCGGCAGGTCCCTCGTTCAAGAAACACGTAGAGGTTCCGCAAATGGCGAACGTGAACCTCTATTTGATGATCGCACGCTTATTGAATATACAGCCCGCCCCGAATGATGGAGATAGCGCTGTCGTTCAGCGGTTATTTAAATGATAGGACTTCGCGCTACTTTCTAAATGGAGATTTACTGCACGGGCCTTGCAGTACTACTGTAAAGCCGGTTGCAGTAATTGATGCCTTATTGATGTTCGCATGTCATCTTACGCATGAAAGCGAGACTGCCTTTAGCTAGCTCATCAGCGTTGTATTTAGATGGACGCCAAAGAGATACGGCTACCGCCATGCCGGGAACGGAATTGGAGAAATTCTCCAGAACTAAGTTTCCATTGAAATCGATTTCTTGTAGTCCCCGGAACAAATCATCCCAGCGTACGTTTCCCTCACCCAGCATTCCCCGGTCGCTTTCAGTCATGTGAATATGGCGAAGTCGGCTGCCTGCGGCAATAACCGGTTCATAGAAACTAGTCTCTTCTATATTCATATGGAAAGTATCCAGATGCAAAAGATAAATTCGGAGCGTCTACGCATTTGATAAAGCGCAAGACTTCCTCCGCGGAGGTACACATATAGCTTTCATAGCGATTGATCGGCTCTATACCGATCGTGATTCCGGATCGGCCGGCGTATTCGGCAACCTCCGCCCATACCTCACAAAGCGTATTCTCTTCTTCCCGTGTTCGCTGTTTGCCGGAGAAGACCCCGATGCCGGAATGTAAGACCCCTCCCAAGTAATCAACCTCCAGTTCGCTCGCTTTATCCAGCGCCGCCTTGATCAGGCGAGTCGCTTCCTTGGGATAAAAAGGAATATGCGCTTCTTGGGGAAGGTTGAGAGAACAAGTCGCCTTCAATCCGTGTTGTTTCAATTGTCGCTTTACGGTTGGAGCGTCGAACTCCATGGAAGGAGGCAATAAGATTTCCAGTAAATCAAAACCGGCGGCAGATGCTTGCTGGATGGCGAAAAGACCGCCTTCTGGTGTCCACATAGGTGGTATCCAAGAAAGGATGGAAGCTCCGAAAGTAGGATTCATAATCGTATTGTTTTTATTCGTTAGGGTTACAAAGTAAGTACTTTTTGAAGATTTCATTGCGAAGAAAGTGAAATCCTTCGCAATGAAATATCATAAATGTCATTTAAAAATAAAAGTTGGTACCCGGACAGAAGATAGGGTGGCTGCTGGTGTTATCAATTTCAATCTTATTTTCTCTAGCGAGCCAACCGATAGCGGACCATAGATCCGCATCTGTTAGAGCGGATTTTGCTCTCAACGCCTCAAAACTCCAATGTTGGCCATCTGAAAGCAAATTCCAGATAGCTCCTGCATTTAATCCGATCGATCCTTTTGTCATGATAAAATCTGTTTTTATGTTTATGGTATATAGTGCTTATATTGTTATAACAGATAATATCCGGTAAAAGTATGTTGCGTTGAGATAAATAATCTAAAAAACAAAAATCTCTTGATGCGTTGAATTTTATTCCTTGAAGTCAGCGAATATGGATTCATCGTATACATTGTGTTCCTTTTTATCGTGGAATGGATACCATACTTGGGCAAAGAACGGATTTCCTTTAGCGATCTCGTCGTAATTCCAAGGGAGCGGTAAACATTCCGGGCACCAATGGCCTCCTAATAATACTAATGTGGGAGAGGCCTTAAAACGGTGACCGAATTGGCATTCCCAATCAAGTGGAGTCGATAAGTCTCCTTTTGTCATGGCCGGGGACAAGCATTTTCCTCCCCTGAATTCTGCGGCTTTACGCATATCCTCGATATCCCATTCCGACTTCGGCTTACTTTCATCATAACCATGATCCAGAAAGACGGGTGTTTCGGAGGGGCGTTTTGTCCGGATCTTATCCCAACCCGGGATTGCTTGCCAATCCTCATACGAGCCAAAATAGGCGGATATACGATCTTGGTGTCTGTTCTTGATCCAGTTACGGGTTCCCAGTCCCGGCTTTTTAGCGATGGCTCCCATACCCAGTTTTATGAAGATAGGAGGGACGATCTTTGCTAGGTGGAAATACCAAGGGACTTGGCTGGCCATCCATTTAAAATAATCGTCGCAAGTTTGGTTACTGCGGAAATGCAGATATCCTTCTAATAGATCTGAATCGGTATACCATTGTCCGTGGAAATTACGGATAGCGAACCAGTTCGGTTCGAATATTTTCTCCGGGGCGGGACAGCCGATCGCTTTTAACAATTTACTCTCAAACTCATAATTCGTCAGGCGGAAAGATGGGCCGCTACTAATGTTATAGAAACGGTTCCAAAACTCATCCGGCACCTCTTCCTCGCATACATTCGCTAGTAAGCGACCGGAATCCTCGGCGGTAGCCCATTCCAGCACGCCGTCTAGCGGTACGTGGAATGTGATTGGGTCCGAACCCTTGAATAATAATTCGGGGCATAAGATACCGGTTTGGCGAAGGCACGCCCAATGTTTAATACCCGACTCCACGAAAATACGTTCGGCTATTGTCTTTGAGATGGCATAATGATCATAGACACTTATATTGATCGGATCTCCCGTACGTCCCCAATGAACCGGTGCGTTACGGTGGCCGGTTTGCGCCACGGAGCCGATATAGACTACCTTGATCTGATCTGCGTTCGGTTGCGCTTTTACGGCATCCACGATGTGTTGAGCGGCGGTCGTGTTTACTTTCAAGGTCTTTTTAGGGAAATAATCCGCCGCCGGCGAAACCATTCCACCTACGTGTAATACGTAGTCCGTCCCTGTTACTCCATTTAAGACATCTTGATAATTCGTCAAGTCTCCCCAAACGATACGGATCCCTTGCATAGCCTCATAGGTGGCCAACTTCTCTTTATTGATTTTGCTCGGACGAGCCAAGAGTGTTATATTAAAACGATCTAGCCGTTTGGACAACTCGACCAATCCGGCATGGCCCATCGTCCCGGTGGCTCCGGTCAGAAAGACGGTCTTTTTACTTTTCATGATATAATTTAAGTGTATAATAAAAATCTTAGGATACTATCGGGTAGCGAAGGTATATAAAAAAGCTCCCAACCAATAGGTTGAGAGCTTTTGTAGTGGATACGAGAATCGAACTCGTATTACATGCGTGAGAGGCATGTGTCCTAACCGTTAGACGAATCCACCATTTAGATGTCATTGTTTTTGTTTGACGATGCAAAGGTAGATATATTTTTAATTCTGCAATAGTTGGACTGAGTTTTTTGAAGAAAAAGTGTGTTTTTTATCAAAATGCCAAGAAAACGGGGAGAATACCACTAAAAGGCGTTAAAAGTAGTTGCGATTTCATTGTTTTTTCATTGTCGGTACTGTTTATTTATTCTACCTTTGCCATCTGTAATTGAACAAAATAGTATTGAACATTACTAATACCAGTTTAATAAACAACTAATATTATGGCAGAACTTAAAGAAAAACTTTTCTCAGAATTCGCACCTGTGTCTACTGAAGAGTGGATGGCGAAGATAACGGCCGACCTGAAAGGGGTACCGTTTGAGAAAAAGCTTGTTTGGAAGACAGGCGAAGGATTTAATGTAAATCCTTTCTATCGTGCAGAAGACATCGAGGGTTTAAAGACTACAGAGTCTCTTCCCGGTGAATTCCCTTATGTTCGTGGAACGAAGAAAGACAACGATTGGAAGGTACGCCAGAACATTGAAGTTTGCTGCTTCAAGGGTGCTAACGAGAAAGCACTAGACCTTTTGACGAAAGGTGTTACTTCTCTTGGGTTCATCATCAAAGGTGATGAGGTGAACGAGGAGAACATAGCTACTTTATTAGAGGGTATTTGTCCGGCTTCCGTAGAATTGAACTTCAACACTTGCAACTGCAAAGCGGAGAAGTTGATCGGTATCTTGGCTGACTACTTCAAAGGCAAGGGTGTCGACGCAGAGAAGTGCTACGGTTCTGTAAACTATGACGCTTTCAAGAAACCTTTAGTAAAAGGTAAAGAAAACAGTGAGTGGGTAGAAGGTGCCGCAGCTGTGCTCAAAGCTGGACAGGCTTTGCCTAACTACCGTGTATTGGCTGTAAATGCGTTCCTTTTCAACAATGCTGGCGCTTACATTTCTCAGGAATTAGGTTACGCCTTGGCTTGGGGTAACGAATTGATGGCAAAACTAACCGAGGCTGGTTTCACCGCTGACGAGGTTGCCAAGAAGATCAAATTCAATCTAGGTATCAGCTCTAACTATTTCATGGAAATAGCAAAGTTCCGTGCTGCCCGTTGGTTGTGGGCCGAGATCGTAGCCGCTTATAAGCCGGCCTGCGAATGCGCTTGCAAGATGGTTGCTCACGCACAGACTTCAGAGTGGAACATGACGGTTTACGATGCTCACGTAAACTTGCTTCGTTCTCAAACTGAGGCTATGTCTGCCGCTCTTGCCGGCGTAGACTCTATCACGGTTCGCCCGTTTGATAAGATTTACCAGACTCCAGACGATTTCTCCGAGCGTATCGCACGTAACCAACAATTATTATTGAAGGAAGAGTGCCACTTGGATAAGGTCGTTGACCCGTCTGCCGGTTCTTATTATGTAGAGGTATTGACGAATTCCTTGGCCGATGTCGCTTGGAAGTTGTTCTTGGAGGTTGAGGAAAAAGGAGGATTCTCCGTTGCCGTGAACGCAGGTGAGATCCAAAATGCCGTTAACGCTTCGAATGTAGTTCGTAAGAAAGCGGTTGCTACCCGTCGTGAGATCCTGTTGGGTTCTAACCAGTATCCTAACTTCACGGAAGTAGCTGCCGATAAGCTTCAGGAAACCGGTTCTTGCTGTTGTGGCGGTGGTCATTGCGGCGAGGCAACGATCCCGGCTCTTGATTTCTCTCGCGGCGCTTCCGAATTCGAGGCTTTGCGTATGGCGACAGAGAAGAGTGGCAAGACTCCGAAGGTATTCATGTTGACGATCGGTAACTTGGCGATGCGTTTGGCTCGTTCACAGTTCTCCGCTAACTTCTTCGCTTGTGCCGGATATAAGATAATTGATAACTTAGGCTTCGATACGGTTGAGGCTGGTGTTGAGGCTGCAGTCAAGGCGGGTGCTGAGATAGTGGTTCTTTGCTCTAGTGATGACGAGTATGCTGAATTCGCTCCTGCTGCTTACAAGGCTTTGGCCGGACGTGCCGAATTCGTTGTAGCCGGAGCTCCTGCTTGCGCGGACGACTTGAAGGCTCAAGGTATCGACCAGTTCGTAAATGTAAAGAGCAATGTGCTTGAGACATTGAAGGCTTTCAACGCAAAATTAGGAATCGCTTAAGTAGAAACAATTATGAGACCAAATTTTAAAAACATAGATATCAAGAATGCCGGTTTTGCAGCTACCAATGCTGCCGAATGGGCAAAAAAAGCCAATGGTATCGAGCCCAATTGGAAAACACCCGAGCATATCGAGGTGAAACCTGTTTATACGAAAGATGACCTGGAAGGTATGGAGCATCTGCACTATGCTTCCGGTTTGCCTCCTTATCTGCGTGGCCCGTATAGCGGTATGTACGCTATGCGTCCTTGGACAATCCGTCAGTACGCGGGTTTCTCTACCGCTGAGGAGTCTAACGCTTTCTATCGCCGTAACTTGGCTTCCGGTCAGAAAGGTTTGTCCGTTGCGTTCGACCTTCCGACTCACCGTGGTTACGATGCCGACAACGAACGTGTGGTTGGTGATGTAGGTAAAGCGGGTGTATCTATCTGTTCCTTGGAGAACATGAAAGTTCTGTTCGCAGGTATTCCTTTGAACAAGATGTCTGTTTCCATGACAATGAACGGTGGTGTTCTTCCAGTATTGGCATTCTACATCAACGCAGGTCTGGAACAGGGCGCTAAGTTGGAGGAAATGGCCGGTACGATCCAGAACGATATCTTGAAAGAGTTCATGGTACGTAATACCTATATTTACCCGCCTGAGTTCTCCATGAAGATTATCGCTGATATCTTCGAATATACATCACAGAAGATGCCGAAGTTCAACTCTATCTCTATCTCCGGTTACCATATGCAGGAAGCCGGTGCTACAGCAGATATTGAAATGGCTTATACGTTGTGCGACGGTATGGAATATCTTCGTGCCGGTATCAACGCCGGTATCGATGTGGATGCGTTCGCTCCCCGTCTGTCATTCTTTTGGGCTATCGGTGTGAACCACTTTATGGAAATCGCCAAGATGCGTGCTGCACGTATGTTGTGGGCGAAGATCGTGAAGAGCTTCGGCGCTAAGAACCCGAAATCATTGGCATTGCGTACACATAGCCAGACTTCCGGTTGGTCATTGACCGAGCAAGATCCGTTCAATAACGTAGGACGTACTTGTATCGAGGCTATGGCCGCTACATTAGGACATACACAATCTTTGCATACGAACGCATTGGATGAGGCGATCGCTTTGCCGACCGATTTCTCCGCTCGTATCGCTCGTAATACACAGATTTACATTCAGGAAGAGACTAAGATCTGTAAGGAGATCGACCCATGGGCTGGTTCTTACTATGTAGAGTCTTTGACGAATGAATTGGTACATAAAGGTTGGGCGTTGATCCAAGAGATCGAGAGCATGGGTGGTATGGCGAAAGCCATCGAGACAGGTCTTCCTAAGATGCGTATCGAGGAAGCGGCCGCTCGTACACAGGCTCGTATCGACTCAGGTGTTCAGACCATCGTTGGTGTTAACAAATATCGTTTGCCGAAGGAAGATCCGATCGATATCCTTGAGATTGATAATACAGCCGTACGTAACGAGCAGATCGCCGCTTTGAAGGAGTTGCGTGCTAACCGTGACGAAGCCGCTGTTCAAAAAGCTTTGGCTGATATCACGGAGTGCGTGAAGACGAAGAAGGGCAATTTATTAGAGTTGGCTGTTAAGGCTGCCGGCTTGCGTGCGTCATTGGGAGAGATCTCCGATGCTTGCGAGGTGGTTGTAGGTCGTTATAAAGCAATCATTAGAACTATTTCAGGCGTGTATTCATCAGAAACTAAGAAAGACGCAGACTTCCAGAAAGCTTGCGAGCTTTGCGAGCAATTCGCTAAGAAAGAGGGCCGTCAGCCTCGTATCATGATCGCTAAGATGGGTCAGGACGGACATGACCGTGGCGCTAAGGTTGTTGCTACCGGTTATGCTGACTGTGGGTTCGACGTAGATATGGGACCGTTGTTCCAGACTCCGGCCGAGGCTGCCCGTCAAGCTGTAGAGAACGATGTTCACGTAATGGGCGTTTCTTCTTTGGCCGCTGGTCATAAGACGTTGGTTCCGCAGGTTATCGAGGAGTTGAAGAAATTAGGTCGTGAGGATATCATCGTTATCGCTGGTGGTGTAATCCCGGCTCAAGACTATGACTTCTTGTATAAGGCTGGCGTTGCCGCTATCTTTGGCCCGGGTACTTCCGTATCGAAGGCAGCTTGCCAGATCCTAGAGATCTTGTTAGGCGAATAAATAGCATTTAAACCTTACGGTTTTTTAATAAAGAGAGGCTGGACAATTGATTTTGTCCGGCCTTTTTTAGTATTGTATACGGGTTTATGTACTTTTGTAGCGATTATTCAATTAAAAAGGGAAAGAATCATGGGAATCGTTATAGGTATAGACGTGGGAGGTAGCACGACCAAGATCGTCGGTGTGGAGGATAAGAAGATCAAGAACCCGATGTTCGTGAAAGCTACCGATCCGGTAACCTCTTTATTCGGGGCCTTCGGTAAATATATTTATGATAATAACATCTCACTCTCGAATATAGAGAAAGTGATCTTGACGGGTGTAGGTAGTGCCTATATCGATCAACCTTTATATGGCTTACCAACCGCGAAGACGGATGAGTTCCTCGCAAATGGGCTAGGGGCGCAGTATAATACGGGACTGGATAGCCTGTTGGTGGTCAGCATGGGAACGGGTACCTCTTTTGTCAAGGTACAAGGCTCCACGGTCGAGCATATCGGGGGATTGGGTATCGGTGGCGGAACAATCCTCGGCTTGTCTAAGCTATTATTGAAAACGCATGACTTTCACCAAATAGCGTCTTTGGCTGAGCATGGTTCCCTGAATGATATCGACTTGCATATCCGGGATATTACGCCGCATCCGCTACCCGGCCTGCCGCTAGACGTGACAGCCTCTATTTTTGGAAAAGCGGATGCGAACGCTAAGGTTGAGGATATCGCTCTCGGTATCGTTCATATGGTCTTGCAGACTATCGGGCAAGGAGCTGTTTTCGCCTCGTTAAATGGCGATATCAAGAATATCGTGTTGATCGGTAACCTGACTCGCTTGCCGCAATGCCCGGATATTTTCCCCCGTCTGGAGGAGATGTGCGATGTCCATTTCAAGATACCGGAGTATGCCGAGTATCGCACGGCTATCGGGGCGGCTTTATGTTATATCAGGAACCGGGAATATAGGGATATTTTTTGTGGAAAGTGTTAGGCTACATCAAAACTTTATGTATCTTTGCTACATGCTTTGTTCCCTTTCGGCAATCGCCGGATAGGGATTAAAAGGGAATCGGGTGAGAATCCCGGACAGTCCCGCTGCTGTAAGCTTCATAAACGGGTTGAGCAATACTGTTGCCACTGTTCATTCAAGTGAATGGGAAGGCGCTTAAGACCGGAAGTAAGTCAGAAGACCTGCAAGGCGTGTATATTTTCGACGGCTTCGAGGAAAGGCCGGAAGAGAACGCAAGAATCGTATCCGGTTTTTACTATTCTTTATCCAAGGTTTTCTTATCAAGTCGTCTCATGGTTTCGGATAATTATTTTGCCATAATAATTAGGGAAAGAAGCATGAATCTGACCGACGGGATGAGCTCCGTATGTAAGATGCATGCTTTCTTTGAGTTTAAAGGACTGGGGTATTCCGTGAACACTCTATAGAGAATATTTGTTTATTATTAGAAAAGTGCGTTTATTTGCAACGAGTAATTAACAAAAGAAGTATGAATATGAAGAAAATCGTGGGATTTTTTTATGGTTGCCTTGCTAGCGTTGATGGCGCTTCCGGCGAACGCTCAGCTTAAATTCGGTATCAAGGGAGGTGTGAATATATCGTCTGTTCATTTCAACTCGGACGTGTTGAAAGCGGATAACGTAACCGGCTTCCAAGTGGGGCCGATGATCGAGACGACTTTGCCGTTGGTGGGTGTCGGGATCGATGCGGCCGTGTTGTATTCGCAAAAAGGTTTGGAGACGACTTCGGTTGGCGGGGTTAAGACTTCGATGAAGACGGATTATATCGATGTTCCGGTCAACTTGAAATGGAAATTCGGCTTACCGATCGTCAAAGCGTATCTGGCAGCCGGTCCGTATATCGGTTTCCGTGTAGGCGGTGATAAATTTTGGGATATCCCGGGTTCCGTAGCGGATCAGGTGAAGGCGAAGAATTTCAGCGCAGGCCTTAACTTCGGTGCCGGCGTGGAGTTGATCAGCCACTTGCAGGTGGGTTTCAATTATGGTCTGGGACTGACTGATAACTATAGCATTGAGAAGGTGAACCTCTCCGACGGTGCCGGAAAGAATCGTGGATGGTCTATCACGGCAGCGATCTTGTTCTAAATAGGTGAAAATAAAATGAGAGAGGCTGGGCTTTAGAAGTCCGGCCTTTTTTGTTATTTTTGGGCTCGTAATGAAACACCTGTTTGAATGAAATATGCGGACGTCATACTTCCCCTTCCTTTGGAGAATAGCTATACCTATCGGATACCCGAAGATCTGGAAAGAGCCGTGACTCCCGGTTGCCGGGTGATCGTGCATTTCGGGAAGAAACGATATTATACGGCCATCGTCATGGAGGTACACGACCGGGAACCGGTATCCGATTTTGAGACGAAGGAGATCTACGCTTTGCTGGATGCCACTCCGGTGCTCCGCCGTCCGCAACTCCGTTTCTGGAAATGGATATCTTCTTATTATATATGTAAGCTGGGCGACGTGTATAAGGCGGCCTTGCCTTCCGGCTTAAAGTTGGAAAGCGAGACGGCGGTTACTTATAATGAGGATTTCGAGGCCACCGCCCCCTTGCGCCCGAACGAGCAAGCGGTACTGGATGCCTTTAGCGGGGTTTTGAAATTGACGATCTCGGAGTTGGAGAAGAAGACCGGTCTCCGAAATGTTGTCCCGATCGTCTCTTCCTTGATGGTGAAAGGGGCGGTCGAGGTGAGCGAGGAGCTAAAGCGAGGATTCGTTCCCAAGACACAGGCGTTTATCCGTTTGGCCGAAGCTTACTGGGATGAGACGAAATTGCAGGCGGTGTTCGAAGAATTGAAAAGGGCGAAGAAGCAAGAGCTTCTGTTGGTCAGCTTCTTGGATTTAAGCCATACCTTGAATCCCGCTTTATCGAAGGAGCTTTCCAAGAAAGAGCTATTGGAACGCAGTGGTTATACCTCTGCGGTATTGGAGGGTCTGCTGAAACGGGGTATCTTGGAGAGTTACGAGAAAGAGGTGGGTCGTTTGCAAGTATCCGTCTGCCGCTTGCAAGAGCCGAATCCGCTCAGTCCGGCGCAAGAGAAAGCCTACGGAGAGATCCATGAGGCTTTCAAGACGAAGGAGGTTTGCTTGCTTCATGGCGTGACTTCCAGTGGTAAGACCGAGATATACGTCCGTTTGATCCATGAGGTCTTGCGGCTGGGGCGGCAGGTTTTATATATGTTGCCGGAGATCGCTATCACGACCCAGATCACGGAACGGCTGGCGAAATTATTCGGGGATAAGCTATTGGTCTACCACTCTAAGTTCTCGGACAACGAGCGGGTGGAGGTCTGGAACAAGCTGCTGCATAGCGACGAGCCTATGCTGGTATTGGGGGTCCGTTCTTCCCTCTTCCTTCCGTTTAAGGACTTGGGCTTGATTATCGTGGACGAGGAGCATGAGAATACGTATAAGCAGCAAGACCCGGCACCCCGTTACCATGCCCGTAACGCTGCCATCGTCTTGGCGGGTATGCACGGCGGTAAGACCTTATTGGGTTCCGCCACTCCCTCCATCGATTCTTATTTCAACGCTACGGCGGGGAAATACGGTCTGGTCGAGCTATCCACCCGCTACGGTGATTGCTTGATGCCGGAGATTATTACGGTGGACGTGAAGGAGCTAAAGCGCAAGAAGATTATGAAAGATACCCTTTTCTCCCCCCTGTTGGTGGAGAAGGTGCGGGAGGCTTTATCCCGGGGTGAGCAAGCGATCTTGTTCCAGAACCGCCGGGGATTCGCCCCGATGATCGAGTGTCGGGGGTGCGGGTGGGTGCCTCATTGCGTGAATTGCGACGTTAGCCTTACTTACCACAAGGCGCATAATCAGCTGGTTTGCCATTATTGCGGTTATACTTACCGCTTGCCGCAGGTATGTCCCGAGTGTAAGGGGACGGAGTTCAAGATGCAAGGTTTCGGTACAGAGAAGGTAGAGGAGGAGATCGCTGGGCAATTCCCTGCGGCGAAGGTGGAGCGGCTGGATTTCGATACGGCCCGTACCCGCACGGCTTACGAGCGGATCATCTCGGATTTCGAGAAGGGGAAGACACAAATCTTGATTGGTACCCAGATGTTGTCGAAGGGATTGGATTTCGGGAATGTCAGCGTGGTCGGAATCCTGAGTGCCGATAGCCTGATGAATTTCCCAGACTTCCGGGCGCACGAGCGGGCTTATCAATTGATGGTACAGGTTAGCGGACGTGCCGGACGACGGGATAAGCGGGGTACGGTGATCTTGCAGACTACTCAGCCGGAGCATCCTTTGATCCGTATGGTGCAGCATTTTGCTTATAAGGAAATGGTGAGCTTGCAATTGAGCGAGCGTAGTATGTTCCGTTACCCGCCTTACTACCGTTTGATCGTCTTGATCCTTCGGAGTCGGAATGAGGAGGCTTTGCAGGAAATGTCTGCTTTATACGCCGAGAAACTTCGTGCTCGTTTGGGTGAGCGGGTGTTGGGGCCGGTTACGCCGCCTATCACCCGGGTACAGACGCTTCATATCAAGAAGATCGTCTTGAAGATCGAGATATCCGCCGGGATCGCTCCGCTTCGTGAGATATTGGAGGGTATTCATACTGAGATGCAAGGATATGTACCGTTTAAGCAGTTGCTGGTTCATTATGATGTGGACCCGGCTTGAGAATTGAAAATTGAAAATTAATGGAAAGGAGCTTAGTTATGAAGGAGGAGAAGGTACGGTTATTGTTTGTGTGCTTGGGGAATATATGTCGCTCTCCGTCGGCGGAGGCAGTAATGAAGAGGTTGGTGAAGGATGCGGGATTGGGAGATCGGATTGAGATCGATTCCGCCGGGATCACCGGGTATCATGAGGGAGACCGGGCGGATTCACGGATGCGGGCGCATGCGGCCCGTAGGGGATATGTGTTGGATTCGATCTCCCGTCCGGTACGTCAGTGGGACTTCCATGACTTCGATTTGATTATCGGCATGGACGACCAAAATATAACGGACTTGAAACGGATGGCTCCCGATCTGGAATCCGTCGCTAAGATACATCGGATGACTGAGTTCTCCCGGAATAAGTTGTACGATCACGTCCCGGATCCTTATTATAGCGGTGCCGAAGGTTTCGAGTTGGTCTTGGATCTATTGGAAGATGCTTGCGCCGGGTTGTTGGAATATTGTAAAGACCATTTGTCTTAAGTTCGGGGCGAAGCCGGATCAGTAAAGAGGTTGTTACGGCTATCGTTCAACTTCTTTTACTAACCATTTGATTTCGTTATCGGTAATACTTTCACTCTCTTCCTTATCATAAATATAAATGAGGTTGATAATCCCTTCGGTATCATTAACGGTATAGGTATAGGTGATGACTCGTGCGCCATGACTTTTTCCTTTGTTTTTACTGCCTATAGCCATACGGATCTTACGGATGCCACAGCCTAAATCAATTCCTGCGGAAGGGTTGCTGCTTAGCTCATTTTGTAACGCTTGAAGGTCTTGTTTTAGCGAATGATATTTCTTTGCCAATCGCTTCAGCTCTTTCAGAAAGTGCTTTTGCGGTATGATTCTATAATTCATCTATGACCTCCTGCAATGTTTTTTGATATGTGCCGTTTTTACGAGACTCTTTTACGTCGATTAAGCCTTGCCGGATTCCGGCAAGCACCTCTTCCTTACTAATATATTCAGTCTCTTCAGTCTGTGCTTCCTTTTGCTGCGCAAGACGGCGGATGGCTTCTACGGCTTTACGCATCAAGGTCTCATCTTCGGCGATGATACTGAGTTGGCGGAATAATTCTGCGTTGAGTTCTAATGCTGTCATATTTTTATCCTTCTTTTGTCTCTGGTTTTCAATGGCAAATATACGAAATAGAATCAGTTAGACAATGCTTCGGTAGTTTATTCTTGTGACTGTCTTTATTCTATTCCCGTCCCGGATCCTTATTATAGCGGCGCCGAAGGCTTCGAGCTGGTCTTGGACTTATCTATCGTAAGGTTGCTAGAATGCCCATTGTAAGATGCTTATAACTGCGATTATAGAACCTAACAATGGGCATTCTAACAACCTCTTTTTGTGAGAGCGGCGATGACAGCCGCTCTCACTCGTGAAACCTTGCCTATCGGATTATCACTTTCTTCGTTATCTCATTGGATAGGCGGACGATATAGATACCGCTAGCCAAGCCATCTACACGACTGTCTCCGGCGGGAAGCCGTACCGTGCGGACTACGTTTCCGGTGAGGGCGATCACCTGCGCTGTCACGGAGACTGGCGTACGGATCAGCAAGGCTCCGCTCTCGGCACGGATCAAGGTAGCGTTTTCCACTTGCTCGATACCAGTCGTGGTATTTCTCACGATACCGGTGATCGCTACGGTCAGGTTGGCGGAAATATCGGCGATCGTGTACTTGCCGCTTGCGTCGGGGGTGAGGGCGTTTCCGTTCACGGTCACTACGGGGACGGACTGGTCATAGTCTGCGTCCAAGGTGAGGGTGAAGGAGAAGCCGTCGCCTTCGGTTACCGTATGCGCTCCGGCTGCAGGGGTGGTGGAGGCTCCTACCAAGGCAGGGGAGGGTTACGGTATAGGTAGCGGGCTGTGGCGTTATGGGAGGAACGTAAGGCGTTACGGCAGCCGGGGCCGTGGCGAACGTCGTGGTCGTGGTCGTGCCGCCGTCTCCGGTTACGGTGGCGGTAACTAGGCAACGATACTGGCCTACGGTTCTCGTCCTGTAGGTATTCGAGGCGTTGCGCAGCTGCGAGTCGTCCGGGGCGGTAGACCATGTGCCGGCCTGTGCGTTGAAAATCTGCCATAGATACGTCAAATCCATGGCGGTGCCTTCGGGGGCGGTTATGCCGGCCTTAAGCTCCGCGTAGCTGTCAGTGGATGGTATCGGGGTACTTGCCGCCGGGTCTATCCGTTCGAGGGTGATGTTGCCGGGGAGTGTCACGGTGGGCACTCGTGCGGTAAGATCCGTGAAATGGCCCTTGTTGGTGACCGCGGTGTTGACAAGGTCGCCGGCATTCTCGCCGGGGGTGAGCGTCAATTCGTTGCCGGGCTCGATCGTGACCGCACCCAGACTGTTCGTGCCGCTCAAGGTGAGGTTGGTCTTCCCGGTACCGTTGATGAGGGTGGCCGCGGAGGTTACCTCGTTGAGCTTTATTGTCATATCGGTATCGGCGGGAGGGGTGAGGGTGAGTTTGTTTATGGTCTTGCCCTTCTCTCCGTTGATCTCTCCGTTGAAGTAGTTGTCGGTACCATCATCTTGTTGGAACTTGTTCTCGTCCGTTATCGTGATCTCGCCGTTGTCTGCCGGGGTGATAGGGGAGGCTTCGAGGTAGACCTGCGTGGTGCCGTTCATCACGTACCCATTGCCTTTCACGCCATCAGGCAGCGGTGTGGCTGTCCAGATGAAGGGGTTCTTCTTGCCGGGCGTGAGGTCGAGGGTAGCGCCGTCTTTCAGTTTCCACGAGATCGGACTATCTATCACGTCGCCTCTGTCGGTGGTGAAGGTGAGCTTGGGGGCCATGTGGCGGCAAGATCGGCCAGTATCTCATCGGCGGTCATGGTGGTGGTGATGATCCGGGTCTCGGTCGGCTGTCCTACCGCTTCTGCCAGCTCGCTCTCTTTCCATTGGGCGGTGAGGGAGAGATCGCCGGTGGAGCCTTTCGCCACGGTCGCTACCGTATTCCCGTCGGCGTCTTTCCAGCCCTCGAAGGAGAGGTAGGTATTGGCGTGCGTCGGCGTAGGGAGGGTGAGATCGTCCGATACTATGGTATATTGGGTGGGGCTGCCCTGCGGGAGGGTGCCGCCGGCCGGATCGTAGGTGATCGTGTAGCGGATAAGCTCGGCCTCGGCGGTAACCGTCACCGGCTGGGCGGGCATCGTGAAGCTACGCTGTGCGGTGTAGCCCTTGTCGTTCGGTGCCAGGGTCTCTGCGGTCGTAGCGTTGCCGTTGTAGGTGATGGAGCCTTCCGTCAGTCGGTAGCCTTCCTGCGGGGCGAAGAAGAGGTCTACCTTGGTCCCGTTGTAGACGGTCTGGCCGGAGGATACGGCGGTGTACGTGCCGGCGGCGTTCATGATCATTACGTCCAGCGTCGCTCCCTCGGCGGGTTGCTGGATGGTGAGGAGGTATGGGAAGACTGGGTCGGAAGGTTGCGCCTTCGTGCTCGTCTCCGGGGCTTGCGCCATCGCCGGCTGCGCCAGCAGGGCGAGCGTAGCGGCTAGCAAGGATAGGATATATCTGAATGTTCTCATATTTGTATCTGTTTTAGTGTATATAATATAATGTATGCTCTACAGGACGACCTTGATCGCGGTACCGCCTTGGCGGACGAGATAGATGCCGGAAGGAAGGGCGATCGTCGTCTCGCCGCGCAAGAGCGGCAGATAGCACTTCAAGGTCCCGCTGACATGGTATACGGCCACCTTCTCGGCATGGTCGGCGCTAAGGTGCAAACGTCCGTCGGCGGTCCAAGCGCGGAAGCTGTTGTCCGCCGGGATCTCGGCCAGCTCCGTACCCGTGACGATACCGTCCAAGCGGAGGCTCTTCAGCAGGGCTTGGGTGGCGGCATTGGCCACGACATAGCTCTCAAAGGGTCGCAGGGTAACCCGGTCCTTCAGCTCGAAGCGGCTGCCGTCGTCGCTGAGGACGTATATGTTTCGCATCTCCACATTGTACGAGGCCCGATTGCCCTTGAAGAGGAACACGCCCGTGTTGAGCGGCTCGGCGGGGCTGGTGGGCTCGACGGGGGAGTCGGGGCTGTCCTTGAAGAGGTAGGTATTGCCGTAATTGAGGCGCAGCGTGTCTGTCTCCGGGCCTTCGCCGGCGATCAGCACGGGGTCACCCGCGGCGAACTGCATATACAGGTTGTCGGGATCCGCCGGCTGCCAAGTCTGGCCGGTGGCGTCGGGATATCCGGTACGTACGTAGCAAGGGGTTCCCGCATCGCCGGCTAATTTGTCGGCATTATCGGCCGCTAGCGTGGTAGCCCGCCATTGGTTGCGGTTGGGGAAGAGGTGGGTGAAGCGGGCCGCTACGAGTCCTAGCACGCCGTCATCGGCGAACCGGATCTGCCCGCCGTCCTGCAGCTCGAGATCATTCACCAGTGGAAATACTCCATTTTCTCCTATCTTCCCTACCGTAAGGACACCCTTCTCGGTGACGCGTAGCCATTGGCCCGGCATGCTCGCGTCGAAGGCCGTCTCCTTGTCGATCACGATCCAGACGGGCGGGATTTCGCGCAATCCCGTGTAGCTTGTCAGCCCGTCGGGATGGGCGGCGGGGAAGGTGCTGAGGTAGGTTTGCTCCGGGTCGTCGGAGCGGTAGCCTTCCTGTTTCAAGCCCGTCGACTGATTCTCTAGGTAGAAGGAGAGCGGGTAGTTCGTGGCTATGCTCTTCATGCCTGTAATATTGAAGGTCAGACCATTCGGATTCTCCGCCGGTTCCGCCGGTTTGAGGTAGATGTAGCCAGACGGAGATTCCGGCCATGTGAGTTGGACAAGGCCCTTCACGGTGCCGCCGCCTTCGGGGTGGATGGCCTGCTCGGCGGCTGTCAGCGCCAAGGTGTTATCTGGGTCGGCGGGCGGCGAGATGAGGCAGGTGGCTCCCGTCTCTACCCGGAGCGCGTGGGTTCCGGACAGGAGGGCGTTGTAGGTGTTGTTTTGGAGCGTCACCGTCCCGCTCGCTACCGTGAGGGCCGTGCCCGTCGGGAGCTGGAAATTTACCTTGTCCAGCGTAAGCGTAGCCTCGCCCTCGGCATGGATGGTGGCGGGGATGTTGATGTAGGATGAGCTGCCGTTTGTCGTCACCGTCCCGTCGAACATCTTCTCGTCGCAGTACCATCCGTCCGCGGGGTCGAAGAAGAGGTCGATGCCGGTGCGGGTGCTGCCGTAGCCGTAGTCCTTGGAAAGGTCGAGCGGCTGCGGGGTGGGGCGGGTGGTGGTGGCGCCGGAGTATCGGCAGTATGCCCCGTCTGTCCGGAAGAAGGGGTAGTCTCCGTCTTTATAGGAAGACCCGCTGTAACGCCTGCCGGCATATAGCCGCTCGCCGTCGAGGGAGGCGGTATACCGCGTATCGGCCGCGGCGAGGAAGGCGTAACCCCAGCAGGTCCCGTCGGTCGCGAAGGTGGCCGCCGGCTCGTCGTCGCCTGCCGGGGTGACGGACAGCGTCCGGCCATCGGTCGGGGCGGTATCGAAATCCAGTTCGATAAAGCCGCTTACATAGGTGCAGAGCGCGTTCGCTTGCAGGTGGATCCGTGCGTTATCCCCGAACGTGATCGCGTCCGGCGAGGTATTGTCGTTTTTAAAGGCTGAGCCACCTGTTTTACTGATGACATGTATCTCTCCGTCCAGATGCATCCGGGCATTCTGGAAGTTGGAGATGGCGCCGATGCTGAGCGGCGCTTGGGCATAGACCGTGAGCGTACCCGTGCCCGCGGGAGATCCGTTTAGGATACCTTGGCTTATCTCCTGCGCATCGGCTACGGTCAGGGTGAGCGTGCCTAAGTTATAGATGAGGTCGCTCATGATCTCGATCCGGTTCTCCCCCTCGATCCGGAGGGTCGGTTCCGCGCCGGCCTTGATATAGAAGAGCTGGTTGAAACTTGAGGTTATGACGGCGTCTTTCAGCGTCAGCGCCGGTGGGTTGCCGCTGTCGGGATCGGCGGAGGTGAGTACGCTGTCGGAATCGGTGGAGGGGTGTATGACGAACTGCCGGCCTACCTCGGGCATCGTGCCGGTGATGGTACCGTTGAAGGGGGTGCCGGTGGTCGGGGCCTGCGTGTCGGATGCCCCTACTTTGTACACCCACGTGCCGTTTAGGTACGCGAGGTTGATGTACCAGTTATTGTTCAGGGTGCCCGGCAGGGTGGCAAGGTCGAGTGCCCCGGGAGGTTCCGCTTGCGCGCGGGCCGCTGTCGGGAGGGTGGCGATCAGTGTCGCGACACTGATCAGCAAGGCGAATATTCGCCTTGCCGGTAGGTGGATGTCATGTAATGATGTTCTCATGTTCTATGTGTATAATAGGGTTTATAAATCGGTTGTTTTTTCCGGCAGGTCCGGTAGCCCCTGTCCGGCAGGCTTGGCAGCCGTTGTCCGGACATGCCGGACAACGTTGTCCTCAGATCTCGTCCGGACTCTCGCTGTCGCCCCCACCGCCTTCTCCTACGATAAGGATGATGGGGAAGGTGTAGGTGCGGGGCTCTTTACGTTACGGCTTCCGCTGTATTGCGTGGTGAGGCTCACGGTGTACTGCCCGTCGGCCAGCGTCGGCATCTGCACGATCACCTGCGAGGGCGAGTTGGCGATCACCACGGGTGCCTTCATCGGCGCGGCCCCTTCGGTGGTGGGGGTGAGGTAGACACCGATGGAGGGATCATCACCCTGTATCTTCAGGTTCACGCCACCCAGCACGAGGGCTCCGCCGGAGCTGAGCTGCCCGTTGATGGCCTTGGAGGTGGAGTCGGTCACGGTATTGATCACCGGACCTACGGCCGCCACGCCGTTCACCACCACCTTCACCAGCTTGAGGGTCTCGCGCAAGAGCTTGCCCATGGTGTAGGTGATGCCGAGGGCGTGCTTCCCGGGTTCGAACTGCGCCTTCTCGCCCTCGAAGGCCCCCTGCACGTTGACGAGGTATTGGCCTACGCCGTCCACCACGCTCTTGCCCTCGGCGATGGCCTGCACCTTATGGCTGTCGGCCATGTCGAGGATGTTGAGGATCGTGCCGTGTTGGTACTCGGTACGTGCGGCCACGATGCGTGCGGCGATGTCCGTGTTATACAATGTTCCGGTGATGCGCGGCTTGGCGGTGTAGTCGCCCTTGCGCTCGGTGAGCAGGTTATCGTACAAGTCTGTGTTGAGAATGATTTGTTCTGCCATGGTATTCCTTTATTAAGTGATTACTGCCGGCAAAGAACGGGGTTCGGGGTAAGAATGAGAGGACAAATCCGGGAAAAAAGAGGACAGATCTCGGAAAAATGCTCATTGTTGCGCCTGCCGCCGGTATTGGGCGGGGGTGACCCCTAGTATTTTCTGGAAGATACGTGAGAAGGTGCGGGAGCTGGTGAAGCCCGCGCCGACAGCGATCTCTTCCATGCTCCGGCTGTCGCCCGGCATCAACAGCTCGGTACGGGCGTGGTTCACCCGGTAGCGGTCGATGTATTCCTTGAGCGTGATGTTCAGCTTGTCCTTGATGGAGGTGGAGAGATACTTCTCGTTGGTACCGAGGGCACGTACTAGGTCTTGCCGGCTGAAATTCGGGTTGAGGAAGGGTGAGGAGCTGGCCATATAGTTTTGCGCTTGCTGGAACAACTCGTCCTCCTCGATTTCCAGCAACCCGCCGATAAGATCCTCTAGGTCCATCCGGTTGGGATCGGTATCGGCGTCGGCTTGCGGGGCGAGGTTGAGCCGCAGGTATAGTTGGTCGTACGTGTAATGGTAGTTGGCGTAGTGGATCGATACCGAGGCGTAGAAGAGGGCGAACACGAAGTTGACCGCCGTGTTATAGTAATTATTCGGGAAGAAACAGAGGCTCACGGCGGCGATGCCGATACCCAGCGCCCATAGGAAGGCACGGGTTACCCAGCGCAATTCCAGTCGCTCGGGTGATTGGGGTATCTGTTTCAGGTTACCTAGATAGATCGCCCGCTCCCGGAAGAAAAAATGCGTATAGCCCCCTAGCTGGACAAGGTATACGAGGCACGTGAGCGTACGTATCAGCAGGGGCGGGTTCCCAATATTATCCCACCATACGTCGAAACGATACGTATGGACATCCTCCCGGAAGAGACAAGCGATCGTGTAGGCTACGGTAAGCGCGATCGTAGGCATGGCGTGGAGGAGGATATTCCTCCGGGTCACGTTCTTTCCCCTGAATAAGAGGGTGAGCAGGAACGTGAACAGCAACGCTTGCGAGGCACTGATCAGCAGGATGGGGAAGTAGAACAACTCCATGATGGTTCGCTCGTCCGTGCCGGAAGACAAGATGAAGATATGCCCTATGCCTACCAATGCCGAGGCCAAGGCGAGATACTTGCAGGCCGTCCGGTATTTGGGGATCGTGCTTTCCCGCAAGGTCTTCAGCGACAACAGCAGTCCGCTGACCAGAAGGCAGGTAAAGGCTACGATCCCTGTCGAGGCTAAGTAGAGTAGGTGGTCGTTCATGCTGGTTCGCTATTGTTTTTTCAAGTCCGGATAGCTGATTCGGGTATGGAACATGGTTTTCAGTTTGTCTACGAATACGCTCTTTATGGTCTCCACGTCCTTGAAGGTCAGCGGAGCGCTCTTTAGCAAGCCGTCGGCGATCTGCCCGTCGATGATCTTGTTCACCAAGGCGCTGATACTCTCTTCGGTATGTTCCTTCAAGCTGCGGGAGGCGGCTTCCACGGAATCGGCCATCATCAGTACGGCGGTCTCCTTCGAGAAGGGATTCGGGCCGGGGTAGGTGAATAGCTCGTCGTTAATCGGCTTGTCCGGGTATTGGTTCTTGAAAGAGTTGTAAAAATACTTCGCCTTGCCACGCCCGTGGTGCGTACGGATGAAGCTGATAACCGCCTTGGGTAACAGGGCCTTCTCGGCGATCTTCACGCCCTCGGTGACGTGGCTGATGATGATCTGCGCGCTTTGGTCGAACGATAACTGGTTATGCGGGTTCACGCTCGATTGGTTCTCGGTGAAGAAGACGGGGTTGCTCATCTTCCCGATGTCGTGATAAAGGGCGCCGGTACGTACCAGTTGGGCGTTGGCGCCGATCTTGGCGGCCGCCTCGGAAGCGAGGATGGATACCTGCAAGGAGTGCTGGAACGTGCCCGGGCAAGTCTCGCTAAGCTTCTTCAAGATCGGGTTGTTGATGTTGGACAGTTCCACCAAGGTGATGTCCGATACGTAGCCGAACGTCTTCTCCAGCATATATACCAATACGTAGGTGAACATGACGAGGATGAAGTTGATGCCGAAATAGAGCATCATCATCCAGTTGATCTTATTCAGGTTCGCCTCTTGGAACAACGTGAGACTCATGTAGCAGATGGCGTACGAGAGGAAGATGAAGAATGCGCACCGGATCAGTTGCGAACGTTCGCTCAGGTTTCTCAGGCTGAACGTCACGACCATGCCCGCTATGGTTTGTAGCAACAGGAACTCATGCGGGAAAGGTACCATCAACGAGCAGATCAGCACGATGATAAGGTGCGTGAAAAGCGCCGTCCGGGAATCGAAGAAGGTACGTACCACGATCGGTACGATGGCGAACGGCAATATATATACGTTGAATAACGCGTAGGTAACACATAGTTCCGTAAAGATGCAGCTCACGAATATGCAGAGGATCAAGAATAGTACGTTCTTCCGGTTATGGAATATTTTCAAGCGGAAAGACCATAGGTAGAGCCAGAAACAGAACATCAGCCCGAAGACGAGCACGAATTGTCCGGCCAATATGATGCCTTGCGTCTGCGTGCCCCCGGTCTTGGCCTCGTGTATGGCCTTTAGGGAACGGAGCACGTTGTAGGTATGGTTGTCGATGATCTCGCCCCGGTCTACGATACGCTCTCCGGCTTGTACCATACCGTTAGCGATAGATACGCTCTGTAGCATATCCTCCTTGATCTTGTCGGACATGTCGGCGGCATAGGATATGTTCTCGGTGAGGTAGTTATTGATGTCACACGATTGCAGGATCGATTTGTCCAGCCGCGGCGGGCAGTTGTTGATAATGAACTCGTAGGCGGTGCGCACGGTGAAGAAGTCGCTCACGTAGCGGGGCTGTGCGACGGCGTTCTCCAAGAGGTTGACACGTACGTATTCCTCTTTCCGTAGCTCGTCCAGATCCTGCGACGAGATGATACCGTTCTTGTATAAGTTGATCAGGCTGCTCTCGACATACTGCATGTAAGCGGGGGATACCTTGCTTCGCAGGTTATTATCGTTATTGTAATTGGTGCGCAGTTTCTCGACCTCTTGCTTCTGGATGTCGGGGTTCATGCGGTAATAAGGCTCGAACTTACGGAGTACGCTGTCTTTCTCCGCTTTTACCTCGTCGTCGGTCTTGTAGATCGGGAAATCGCTCGGGGCGGTGAGCAATCCGTACCTCCAAGGCTTGCCTTCATAGAACTGATAACGGAATTTTCCCTCCCGGGGGAAGAAGTAGGCGATAAGTAACGCGGTCACCACGAAGTAGACCACGGTCGGTATATTGTAATTCTTCTGTTTCATATAGATTCCTTTTTGCGTCCGAAATATACGTAAAAAACTTCACTAAGCGGAAAAAAAGGCGTACTTTTGCCGCATTATTATAGAATGTAAGTATTATGACTCAAAGAAAAGTAAGAGTACGCTTCGCACCTAGTCCTACGGGGGCGCTGCATATCGGAGGTGTCCGCACGGCTTTATACAACTATTTATTCGCTAAACAGAATGGCGGTGATATGATTCTCCGTATCGAGGATACGGATTCCCAACGCTTCGTTCCCGGGGCGGAAGACTATATCATCGAGGCCTTGACTTGGCTGGGTATCAAGTTCGACGAGGGCGTGAGCTTCGGCGGCAACTACGGTCCGTATCGCCAGAGCGAGCGTCGTGAGATCTACAAGAAGTATGTCGATCAATTGCTGAACGATGGCCATGCTTATATAGCGTTCGATACGCCTGCCGAGTTGGAGGAGAAACGGAAGGAGATCGCCAATTTCCAATACGACGCCTCTACCCGTTCGCAAATGCGCAACTCGTTGACGCTTTCTCCGGAAGAGGTTCAGAGCCTGATCGAGTCAGGTCATCAGTACGTAGTTCGTGCCAAGATCGAGCCGAATGAGGATATCCACGTGAACGACTTGATCCGTGGCGAGGTCGTTATCAACTCCTCTATCTTGGATGATAAGGTATTATATAAATCGGCCGACCAATTGCCTACTTACCACTTGGCGAATATTGTTGACGACCATTTGATGGAGGTTACCCATGTGATCCGTGGTGAGGAGTGGTTGCCGAGCGCGCCGCTTCACGTATTATTATATCGTTTCTTCGGTTGGGAAGATACGATGCCTAGTTTCGCCCATCTGTCGTTGCTGTTGAAACCGGAAGGCAACGGTAAGTTGAGCAAGCGTGACGGCGATCGTCTGGGCTTCCCTGTATTCCCCTTGGAATGGCACGATCCGAAGACGGGTGATGTTTCATCGGGCTATCGTGAGAGTGGCTACTTCCCCGAGGCTGTCGTAAACTTCCTCGCTTTGCTGGGCTGGAACCCGGGTAATGACCAAGAGGTGATGAGCATGGATGATTTGATCCGTTTGTTCGACCTGTCTCGTTGCAGCAAGAGCGGCGCTAAGTTCGATTATGAGAAAGGCAGATGGTTTAACCACCACTATTTGCTGGAGAAGAGTAATACGGAGATCGCTGACCTATTCTTGCCGATCGTGGAAAGCCATGGTATCCAGACTACCCATGCTTATGTAGAGAAAGTAGTCGGCATGATGAAAGGCCGTGTCAATTTCGTGAGTGAGTTATGGGATCTTTGTTCTTTCTTCTTTATCGCCCCGACGGAGTACGATGAGAAAACCCGTAAGAAACGCTGGAAAGAGGATTCCGCTGTTCAATTGGGTGAGTTTATCGAGCAACTGCGTGCCCGTGAGCCGTTCGACGTAGAAGGTACCGAGAACGAGTGCAAGGCTTGGATCGAGAGCAAGGGATATCATTTGGGGAATATCATGAACGCCGCCCGTCTGGCCTTGGTTGGCGAGGGCAAGGGCCCCGGCATCTTTGATATTACCGAGGCTTTAGGTAAAGAGGAGTCTATCCGCCGTATCCAACGGGCTATCGAGATATTAAAATAATCATGTACAGTTTAGCAATACATCTCTACGCTTTTGTAGTCGCTTTGATCTCGCCTTTCCATAAAAAGGCGAGACTGATGCGATTCGGGCAATGGAAAACAAATTCCATACTTCGTGAGAAGATCGACCGGAACGCTAAATACATCTGGTTCCATGCCTCCTCGCTGGGCGAGTTCGAGCAAGGGCGTCCTATGATCGAGAAGATCAAGGCGGAACATCCGGAGTATAAGGTGCTGCTGACTTTCTTTTCTCCCTCTGGCTATGAGGTACGGAAGAATTACAAGGGAGCGGACGTGATCTGCTACCTTCCTTTTGATACGCCTTTCCGGGTGAAGAAGTTCCTGAATCTGGCGAACCCGGCGATCGCCATATTTATCAAGTACGAGTTTTGGGGGAACTATTTGCGTGAGTTGCGGAAGCGGGGAATACCGGTTTATATCATTTCCGCTATATTCCGCCCCGACCAGCTATTTTTCCAATGGTTCGGAAAGCCGTACCGGAAGATGCTATCTTATTTTAATCATCTTTTTGTTCAGGACGAGCGTTCGATGAAACTCTTGAACGAGTTCGGCATCACGAATGTGACGGTGACCGGCGATACCCGTTTTGATCGGGTGTTGGATGTCCGTAAGCAAGCTCGTGAGCTTCCGTTTATCGAACGTTTCTTGGAAAGCAAGGAAGGTAAGAGGCCGATCGTGATGGTGGCCGGCAGTTCATGGCCTCAAGACGAGGCGATCTTTATCCCTTATTTCCATGAGCATCCGGAGATGAAGTTGATTATCGCCCCGCATGAGATTCACCGGGAACATCTCCTTTCTATCGAGGCGATGCTAAAACGTCCGTCCGTCCGTCTATCGGAGGCGCATGAGGATGATCTGGCCGATAAGGATTGCTTGATCATCGACAGTTTCGGACTCTTATCTTCCATTTATCGCTACGGACAGATCGCTTATATCGGTGGTGGTTTCGGAGCGGGTATCCACAACACGTTGGAAGCCGCCGTTTATGGGATGCCGGTCTTATTCGGCCCAAGATACCATAAGTTTAAGGAGGCGAAGGATCTGATCGCCATAGGTGGTGGTTTCTCCATCACAGACGATTCCTCTTTCCGAACGAAGATGGACGAGTTATTGACCGACCCGACAGCCTTGGAAACCTCCGGGCAAGCTGCCGGTGATTTTGTGAAAAACAGTGTAGGAGCGACGGATCAAATCTTGCGACAAATCCATATCCGTTAATAGATAAAGCCGGGTTTGCTATTCGAGTGATTGTATGCCCAGACTCTTTTGATATAGCAATGGAATACGGATGAGATAGATGTACGGATTGGTAATTGAACGATTCGCGTTGTCTATCTCATCCGTATTTTATTTTAATCCTCTTCAGAGAACATCGGGTCCCAAGCGGGAAGACGAGTCGGTGTTTGTTTCAAGATCTCTTTTACTTGATCCGTGATGTACTTTTTGTTGACTACCAGACGGAACATATACTCATTAAACCATTGGTCTGTCATGATGAGGTGGCCGGCGTTCGCTCCGGGACCCCAACTATTCTCAACCATCCATTTCTTCGGCTTTCCATTCGCGTCGAGATCAACAGCCATCAAGGTCATGGCGTGTGAGGAACCGCTGGCGAATGTCTGGATACGTTGTTTCTTGTCCATGCCGAAGGTCGTACCCATCAATGAACCGTAATCGTAGAAGTTTACATCCAGAATACCTCTGTCACGATCGAAGAACTTGCCGACGTCGCAAGAGAAATACATCATCGTGCTGTCCTTGATGGAAGCGATAGCCATTTGTTTGATATCCTCGATCGGAAGGTTTACGTAAGTCCAGTTCTTTCCATCGTAAGCGTGGCGGTCGTAATCGATCTCATACAACTTATAATAATCGCGGCTCGGATCGTTCATCAACATGACATAGTTGTTTTTCAAATCGTCCCCGATATATTCTTGGAAGAAGGACTGAGGCGTATATTCCTTCGTCTCTACCGGATTCCCTTTAGCGTCTTTGCGAGTCCACGTGAATTTCGTAGGCGGCTCTCCCAAGTTCAATACGAGCATACGGTAAATCGTACCTAGCATCTCTGTTTTCTTTTTCTCCAGATCCGCTACGGTCGTGCCTTTGGTCGTAGACAGGTCACGAAGTTGCAAGCCGTATTCTTTCAGCTTTAATCCTCCGGTACTGTTGCTGCTGTTGGTCTCTACCATGACTTCGGCGGGAACCACGCCATATTTGGTCAAGATATCGGAGACACCCGTGAACTGCCCTCCGTCTCCGATCGGGTTCTTGAATAACCATTCCACCATCTTGTCGTCCATTGGTTTCAGACGAGTATCGATGATGCCCTGTAAGAAAAGGTTCGCTTTCTCCAATTGATCCCAGAAGAAAGAATAATTCTGGGAGAATTGAAAGTCTCCCATGTCATATTTGGCGATGGCCTGCGCACGGAACACGTTCAATCCCGTGAAAAGCCAGCAACGGCCCGAGGAACGTTGGTTGGAGATCCCTTTGCTCTCTACCTTATTGGAGAAGTAAGTATCCAAATTGTTCTTGCTCTCCCCATTAACGGCAAGCTTGTTGATGTCGTTATTGGTGATCGCGTTACGGATCGCCTTATCGGTCGGCGTTCCTTGATAAGACTGTTTGATTTGCTGCAACATCGTGGGTGAGATGCCTCCACCACTTTGTTGTCCGTGAGCCGATAGCGTGATGCCTAAAGCCAAGGCCGCTATCCATAAATTCTTTTGCTTCATGATATTTTAGTTGATTAATAAATTGTGTTATTTCTTTTTTAGGCCATACCAGACCGTCTTGCCGGATATTCCATACCGTACCGTCTGGTGCGGGTAGTGATATCTCATACATGGAAGGTGTCGTATGTATTTCCAGTTGATTGGCGATCTCTTGCGGGCATAGCTCGTTTGCCTTCAAGTCGTTGATGTTATCGGCATAATGTCCGAAGGTCGCGGCGAACTCATTCTGACGGTAATATAAATTACGCAAGATCCATTTCGTCTCCTCCGAAGGATGTTTTACGAAAGGAGTCTCACCTTCTCCCGCAATCTTATCCGATATTTGAACATAACCCCAGTATTCGGGCATATGGATATTGATTACCCCGGTAGGCGCCCATACCCAGTTGTACTCGCGAATCTTATCCTCTCCTTGGATAGGGACTTTCACGTATTTACCGTCTTTCACGTCCGTTGTCCATTCCACACGAGAGAAGTTCACACGGATCTGCTCGCCGATTTCCGGCTTTTCTTTTCCTCTGTCCATTTGGAATACGGAAGTCCAAGGAATGAATACCTCTACGCTCCATGATTTATCCGTGTCTTTCGGGTTATTCAGCGTACCGTCCACATAAACAGCGGATTTCATTCCGGTAAACTCCCAGTTATTCAATACTTGCGGATTATCCCGATAGGGGCGGGTTAAGAACAAGTCCCATTCCGTACCCAAGGCGTTCACCTCGTACTCCAGATAATTATGGGTGTCGTTCGTAGGATTCAGGAAGATCTCGAAGTCGTTGTCATGGAAGATCACGGCGTCGTGTTCTGTGATGGTCGCCCATACGTGCGGCTCCTCCATAAGGACGGCGAAGTACATTCCGTTATCATCGTAAGTCATCTTGGCCCGGGTCTGGAAGTGAGGGGCCGGGCGTTTGTCGCCTTCGATATCTACGAAGTCGCTGGTCCAAGGTATTGCGTCCCATTCCCCGGGAGAAAGCTTTCCGTCGATCTTGATAGGAGCGGGGGCCTTGTAGCAAACATACGTCGGCGGATTGAACGGTGGTTGCGGCATATACGTGATGTCTGGCTTTTGCGTACTGGGTTTCTGTGCGCAAGAAAGCAATAGGAGTGCCGCCAATGGCGCTGTCGTTAAAATCGTTTTTCTCATGTGCGTTTATTTTTAGATCGTTTGATAAATAGATTCTTATTGAAGTAAGTCCATCGCCGCGTCCAACCATGTATTTATATCGTCCGGATAATGTTGGTCGGCGGTATAAGTATCGCTGCGTTTGTGCCCGAGTCTTACGATCACGGCGTTCTTTTCCGGGAGCGTGAAGACGTATTGCCCCAAGATTCCTCTCATATAAGGGATCTTCATCCCTTTGTAATCGAGAATCCAGTATTGGAATCCGTAACAATGGTTGGGTTTGCCGAGATCCTTATAGACAAGACGGGTATCGGGGCTTGTCGCTTCCGCCAAATAAGCGGGAGAGATCAATTGCCGGTCATCCCATTGGCCGTTGTTGAGTAATAATTGTCCGAAGCGGGCGAAATCACGGGCGTTACTGTTGAAACAGCAATAGGCTTTTTTCCATGCCGTCCTTCCGGTCGAGGCTCCAAAGGGCGCTTTCCTCGGCGTGCATCGGAGTCCATAGTTTGCGGGATACATAATCGCTGAGTTTCTCGCCGGTAGCCTTCTCCACGATAAAGCCCAGCAGTTGTGTCACGCCGCTTTGGTAGATAAAGTTTACGCCGGGCTCGTCGATCTCTTTCATCCCGAAGGCAATTTCCTGTAGGTCATCGCCATAATACAACTGGGTGGTAGGAGAGAAAGGAGAGCTGTAAGCCTCGTCGAAATCCACGCCGGCGCTCATGGTCAGCAAATGGCGAAGCGTTAGGGCCTTTCCGTCGTATCCCTTGAATTCCGGGAAAAAGTCGCTTACCGGTTGATCGACATTGCGGATAAATCCATCGTCGATAGCACAGCCGATCGCTAACGAGACGATGCTTTTCGCCATCGAGAAGGAATTGCTATGCGATTCCGGCGAGTAATCTTCCCAATATTGCTCGAATAGCAATCGATTGTCTTGGATGATTACATAGGCAACCGTACCCAGCTCCTCAAACCGGGGAAGATAACGCTCTGGAATACTTTTCGTATTGTAAGCTTCCGATAGTTCCCAAGGGCGGGGCGAACCTGCTTTTACGACCCGGTTCTCGAAAATCGGATATTGATCGATCTTGGGTAATAAATGAGTAAGCGCTCTACGCAAATAATAATTGGAGGGTAACGTTAGATACCCTCCGATTCCTACTATAAAAATAAACACTATCCATCCCACTCTTCGGGACAAATAGTGTTTATTGGCTGGAACCCTATTATTTGAATCATTTTTCATGTAACCCTTTGGTTGTTACTTTACAGATACAAATATATGGTTTATAATTCAAATAATCAAATACATGCTATTATTCTTTATACCAAGAAGAATACATATGATAGTTCTTGGCTATCTTTTGGTTGATCTCCTTCGCTTGCTCGGGATCTACCTTCTTGACGAACTTAGCGGGAACTCCGGCGTAGATACTGCCCGGCTCGACGATCGTCTTGCTTAATACTACGGAACCTGCGGCGATGATCGCTCCCTCGCCTACTACGGCGTGATCCAATACCACGGAGCCCATTCCGATCAAGGCGCCATTGCAAATCTTCGCCCCGTGGATCGTTACGTTATGGCCGATGGATACATCATCGCCGATCTCGATCGTCGATTTCTCATATAAGGTGTGAAGGACGGAACCATCCTGTACGTTTACGCCGTTGCCGATGCGAATCGAGTTCACGTCGCCGCGAAGCACGGTGCCAAACCAGATACTGCAACCTTCACCGATCTCTACGTCACCTATAATCGTGGCGTTGTCTGCTAAAAAAGTGTCTTTACCGATCTTCGGGGTAAAGCCACGAACGGATTTAATTAATGCCATTTTTAGTTGTTTAAATTTCTGTTGTTTTCTCTTTCAGCCAAGCTTTCTCCTCCTCGTTCAAGAACGGGCTGATCTTGTCGTAGACCATTTGGTGGTACTTGTTCAGCCAAGCGTGCTCACGGACAGAGAGCATGGGGATGATAATCAAGCTCGTGTCGATGAAACAAAGCGTCAGCGTATCGAATCCTAGGAATTTCCCGAATTCCGTTTCGCTGTCCTCACGTACCAAGATCATGTTCTCCGTACGGATACCGTATTCGCCGGTACGATACATGGCCGGCTCGTCGCTGATCACCATTCCGGGCTTCAAGGTCACCGGGTTCTCCTCCATGCGGATGCTTTGGGGGCCTTCGTGTACGTTCAGGCAATGGCCGATACCGTGACCGGTTCCGTGCAAATAATTAATGCCGGAATCCCATAGCGCCTTACGGGCAAGGATATCGATCTGAGAGCCTCGTGTTCCGGCGGGAAACTTGCTTTTCGCCAAGCTGATCGTACCTTTCAATACACGGGTGAAATCCTTTTTCATCTGCTCCGTCGGCTCTCCAAGGGCGATCGTGCGGGTGATATCCGTCGTACCGTCCAGATATTGCGCGCCGGAATCGATTAAAAGCAATCCCTCCGGTTTCAAGGTCGCGTCCGTCTCCGGCGTAGCGGAGTAATGAACGATCGCTCCATGCTCGGCGTAACCGCAGATCGTGCCGAAGCTATCCATGATGTATTGCGGTTGTTCCGCACGTAAGGCGGTCAGCTTCTCGGCGGCGCTGATCTCTGTAACTTGGGCTCCTTCCGCCATTTGTTTCTCCAGCCAGATATAGAATTTTGTCAAGGCGACACCATCTTTTACCACGGCGTTTTGGAATCCCTTGATCTCGGTCTCGTTCTTGGTGCTCTTCAAGTGATTGGCGGGGGAGATCCCTTCCACGATCGTACAGTTTCCCGGGATCGCGTCGTATAAGGAGACGTTCGTCTTGTTCATATCCACGAATACCCGGCTGTTTTCCGGTAGGCGGGACAGATACCTCTGGATCATGGAGTATTCGGCCAGCGTAACCCCTTCTTTCTTCAAATGCTCGGTGATCTCGGCGGTCAGCTTCTCCGGCTTGATGAAAAGCACGCTCTCATCCTCCGATACGAAGGCGTAGCTGACTACGACTGGGTTATAGGTCACGTCCGTACCCCGGATATTGAATGTCCATGCGATCTCGTCCAAGGCGGCGAGGATCAAGCAGTCGGCGCCCTCGCTCCGCAACTGGTTATTGATTAGGTCTAGTTTCTCGTGCACGGAGGCTCCGCTTAATGCTTCCGGCATCTCGAATATCGGGTTTCCGGGAACGGCGGGACGGTCCTTCCAGATACCCTCGATCAGGTCGGCCGAGGTATCCAGCTTGATTTCTTTACGGCTTAGTTTATTTGCCAAGGCACTCGCTTCGGCGGCGCTATAGGTTTGCCCGTCCAGTCCTACGGCCTGTCCGGCGTGTAACTCATGCAAGAGGAATTCCGTGATAGACGGTGTCTCCGGAAGCGCCAACTTATAGAGTTCGATACCGGAACCTTCCAGTTGGCTGGCCGCTTGCAGGAAATACCGGGAATCGGTCCATAAGCCCGCCTTGTCCGCGGTGACCACGATCGTTCCCGCCGAGCCGGTGAAGCCGGATATCCATTCTCTCGATTTCCAGCGATCGGCCGGATACTCGCTTAGATGCGGGTCGGAACTGGGTATGATATAAGCGTCAACCTTCTGTTGCCTCATAGCCTCCCGTAGGGCGGCGATACGTTCAGGAATGTTTGTTTTCATCGCATTTTATTTTAGTCAACATTAATACTCGCAAAGTTAATGAATTATTTTGGATTTGTCTCGCCGGAAACCGGCTCTTCTACCTTATAATATAGATGGGAAGTACCTAGTTTTTCCCACCGCAGTTTCCCTTCCTCTACCAGCCGCCGCAAGTCGAGGGAAGCCTTACTTCTGGAGCATCCGCAGAGCGACATATACTTCTTCTGGTGGATAAAAGGGTTCGTCTCCAGATAACGGAATACCTCTTGCTCGCATTCCTTGGCGGAGGGATATGCGGGATCGCTAACCGTGTACTCGTCACGAAACACCGGCATGGTCTTCAGCCGGTCTCTTAGTTCCTTGGACGATCTGAACTTCACGTCCTTAAAATGGATGGATTCCGCCCGGACCTCATTCTTTTTCCATGACGGGCCGGCTTTTCAGTGAGACGCTGAAAGTACCGATCCCCTCTAGCTCCACGTTATAACCGAACATGAGGAAGTCCACCATCATGTCTTGGAAAAGCTGCAAGATCCCTTTCATATCCGCGGGAGAGAAAGAAGACCGGGACTTCGCTCTGCTGATGAACTCATCCGTATGTATCGTCCCGCAAGAGACCAAACGAAGATGTAGGGGTAATGACTTCCCGGATTCCTCTGGATTCGGGTTGGGATTTCTGACTAACTTGTAATTTGCTGACATCTGTGCTGTGTTTAAATGGTTATAGATCTTTTGTCTGATTCTTCTAGATCGCTTACTCGTTTTTATAGGCGAGCTTAGCGGTTTCTTCAAGAAGGATTCATCTTCCAACAGCCGTTGCATGATCATGCACCAACTGTTGGACGATCATCTACCATCTGTTAGATGATCGTCTAACAGATGGTGGATAATGAATACTTCAGCTTCAAAGGTACAATATATAAAAGAGAAAAGGGTAAGGATTCCGGATAAAAGAGCTAAAGGTTATGATAAACGTGTATGGGCTCACAGCCTTGTGGTCCACAACCTTGTGAACCGATCCCTTTAAATCAAGTTAAAGATAAGGCACCCAATAGATATCAAGGAATAATTTGCTAGCTTTGTAGAAACAAATAAGAAGTGCCATGAGGAATCTGCTTTATCTTTTTGTCTTTGCGGCTCTGCTTCTCGGTTTGAGCGCATGTTCTTCTTATTATTATTCGATGTTGAACTCGAATGACCCCGTCGGGGAGAAGAATGAGAGAGGTGATTTTGTGCAGGAAAACGATACGGTACGTATCTCTTATCGTTTCTGGGGAGAGAACGCCCCGGTTACTATTACCATTTATAATAAACTGGATGAACCCTTGTACGTGGATTGGGGGCGGTCGGCGCTGATTATCGATGACGTGGCTACCACCTACGACCCGAAAGTGGCCTCGGTGAGAGGCGAGAGCTCTAGCGTGGCATCCGGTAGCTCCTTTCATTGGAGCGATAGGAGCAGCAGCGGGTGGAGCTACTCGGAAGGTTCCTTCTCCGGTGATGTGAGTTTGCCAAAGGGCGTTGAGTTTATCCCGCCGCATTCCAAATTAGTCAATACGCCTTTGCAATTAGCCAACTTCCCGTTTAACGAGATCCCGAAAGAAGAGTATGTAAAGGAACAAATGACAACGAAAGCAAACACAACCGTAAATATCCGAGTGAAGGATTTTACAGAAGAAGATTCTCCGCTGAGATTCCGTAGCTACCTGACGTTGTTCGCCGGAGGGACCAATGGGAAGCCCTTGAAGCATTCCTCTTTTGAGCGGAACTTCTATCTGGCGAAATTGATCAAGGTCGGCGACGTGGCTCCCCAGTATTTCGATGAGGGACAGCAGCAATCCGGCGATTTCTTTTACGTGAAAGAGACTCATGGGGCTACGGCAGGCCTTGTCGTAGGAGCGATAGCGGTTACCGCCGCAGGGGTGGCGATAGAAGCTACGCTGGGTCCCGTGAACTATTAATATATTCATATCGAATGATACAAACTCTATCTGATTTAAAGACCGTGCGTTTCAACGAGCAAGCGGACGGTGTGATCATTTTGGACCAAACTCTGCTGCCGGGTAAGGAAGCGTATCTGACCCTTACCACTGCCGAGGAGATATGGGACGCTATCTATAAATTAAAGGTACGTGGAGCACCTGCTATCGGGGTAGCGGCCGCTTATGGTATCTATGTCTGCGCCCGTCGGATCGATACGGCGGAGAAATCCGTTTTCGTGAATGAGTTTCGGAAGATCAAGGAGTATCTGGCCGGTTCCCGTCCGACAGCGGTGAATCTGGTGGCGGCGCTGAACCGGATGGAGCGGGTATTGGTCGCTCATCCAACCTTGTCTGTCCCGGAATGGAAAGAGCTATTATATAAGGAAGCGATCGCGATCCGGGAGGAAGACGCCGCCGCTTGCCGGCAGATCGGCGAGAACTGTCTGGAGCTACTCCGTCCCGGGATGGGAATCCTTACGCATTGTAACGCCGGACATCTGGCGGTCTCGGAGTATGGCACCGCTTTGGCGCCGATTTATCTGGGGCAGGAGAGAGGTTATGGTTTCAAGGTCTTCGCCGACGAGACCCGTCCTTTGTTGCAAGGCGCCCGGCTCACGGCCTATGAGCTAAGCAGGGCCGGCGTGGACGTGACGCTGATTTGCGATAATATGGCCTCCGTCGTCATGCGGAAAGGCTGGGTGCATGCCGTGGTCGTAGGTTGCGACCGTGTAGCCGCCAATGGCGACGTGGCGAATAAGATCGGCACGTCTGGAGTGGCTATCTTGGCCCGGCATTACAAGATCCCCTTCTATGTATTAGGCCCGACATCCACCATCGATGGCTCGTGCCCGGACGGCGATTCCATTGTAATAGAGGAACGTAACCCCGATGAGGTCACCGAGATGTGGTATTCAAGGCGTATGGCCCCGAAAGACGTGAAAGTCTACAACCCCGCCTTCGACATTACTCCCCACGAGCTAATCACGGCTATAATTACGGAGAAAGGCATCTTTTATAAAAATAATCGCTGAAAGTTTTGCTAATCCCGAAACAATCAGTAATTTTGCCGCTCAATTTGAGGATATAAATAATTAAACAATATAACAATTTAAATTATGATCGTAGTTCCATTAAAAGAAGGCGAAAACATCGAGAAGGCGCTTAAGAAATTCAAGAGAAAGTTCGAGAAAACAGGTGTAGTCAAGGAATTGAGAGGCCGTCAGGCTTTCGAGAAACCGTCTGTTACGAAGAGAAAGCAGACTATGCGTGCTATCTACGTACAGCATTTGCAACAAGTAGAAGAATAATTATAGCTTCCGGGCTTGTTTTATTGAATTCTTATTCCTATTTTCGTTGCATGAATGTTGATGCAACGAGAATATGCTGATCGATGACTTTCTAAACTATCTCCGGTATGAGCGGAACTATTCCAATTATACGATTGGTGCCTATTCGAAAGATTTGGACCAATTCCAGAGGTATGTAAGAGAGCATCGAGAAGGTGTATTCAACCCCGGGGAAATCGACTCGGATTTCGTGAGAAGCTGGATCGTCAGTTTGATGGACGAGAAGCTCTCTCCCGTATCGGTAAACCGGAAATTAAGTTCTTTGAAATCTTTTTTTAAGTTTCTCATGAAACGGGGCATTGTCTCCGCAAATCCGTTGAGATTGGTGAGCGGTCCGAAAACGAAGAAACCCTTGCCTTATTTTATTAAGGATAGCGAGTTGGAGGCGTTGTTGGACGGGGACGGATTTGATGAGGATTTTGAAGGTGTGAGGAATCGGTTGGTCATTGAGATGCTATACGATACCGGGATGCGCCGCTCAGAGTTAATCGGCATACGAAACGTGGATGTGGATTATGAGGCGATGCAGGTCAAGGTAACCGGAAAGCGGAACAAGCAGCGGTTGATTCCTTTTGCGGAGGGTTTAAAAAACTTAATGCTTGCATACACGGAAGTCCGTGATCGTGAGGTTGAGGCAGCCGGTGAATGGTTTTTCGTTCGAAAGAACGGGAACCAGTTGTCGACGGGGATTGTTTATAATATAGTAAAAAAGCAATTGTCGGAGATACCCATGCTGGCGAAACGAAGTCCACACGTGTTACGACATTCATTTGCAACGAGTATGTTAAACAACGGAGCCGAGCTGAACGCTGTGAAAGATTTATTAGGTCATAGCAGTTTAGCGTCTACCAGTGTTTACACACATACAACCTTTGAGGAATTAAAAAAAGTGTATCATGCTCATCCAAGAGCAAAAAAAGAAGGAGGTTATTATGGACGTTAGAATTCAAGCAATTCATTTCGACGCAACTGCACAGTTGGAGGCGTTTATTCAGAAGAAAGTTTCTAAATTGGAGCAATACTTCGATGGTATTATATTGGCAGAGGTTACATTGAAGGTGGTTAAGCCTGAGACGGTGAAGAACAAGCAGGCCAGTATAATGTTGTCCGTGAAGAACGGGGAATGTTTCGCTGATAAAATAAACGATACTTTCGAAGGGGCGATAGACGATTGTGTTGAGGCTTTGGAGAAGCAACTGGTTAAATTCAAAGAAAAAATCAGAGCCAAATAAAAAAAACGGTAGATAAATTTGGTATGTAAGAAATAATATCTAAATTTGCAGCCGTTTCGCCGTGGTGACGAAACGGCTGCTTTTAGAAGTATCGCCTCTTTAGCTCAGTTGGCCAGAGCACGTGATTTGTAATCTCGGGGTCGTTGGTTCGAATCCGACAAGAGGCTCAAAAGAATGTATTGGAATGGGCAGTTACCAGAGTGGCCAAATGGGGCTGACTGTAACTCAGCTGGCTTTCGCCTTCGGTGGTTCGAATCCATCACTGCCCACACGAATGAAACAAATGAGAGAATCGGTTGGTTCATTCGGTCTTGCGGAAGTAGCTCAGTTGATAGAGCATTAGCCTTCCAAGCTGAGGGTCGCGGGTTTGAGCCCCGTCTTCCGCTCTTATAAGTTGCCTGTGTAGCTCAGCGGTAGAGCACTTCCTTGGTAAGGAAGAGGTCCCGAGTTCAAGTCTCGGCACCGGCTCAATTGAAAATTGAACATGATCATTAATCAAATAAAGAACAATTAAGTTATGGCAAAAGAGAAATTTGAGAGAACCAAGCCGCATGTGAACATTGGTACGATTGGTCACGTTGACCACGGTAAAACAACTTTGACAGCTGCTATCACAACAGTATTGGCAAAGAAAGGTCTTTCAGAGTTACGTTCATTCGATTCTATCGACAACGCTCCGGAAGAAAAAGAGAGAGGTATCACAATCAACACTTCTCACGTTGAATATCAGACTGCAAATCGTCACTATGCTCACGTAGACTGTCCGGGTCACGCCGACTACGTAAAGAACATGGTAACTGGTGCTGCTCAGATGGACGGTGCTATCTTAGTATGTGCCGCTACTGATGGTCCTATGCCTCAAACTCGCGAGCACATCCTTTTGGCTCGTCAGGTAAACGTTCCGAGAATGGTTGTATTCTTGAACAAGTGTGACATGGTTGACGACGAGGAAATGTTGGAGTTGGTTGAGATGGAGATGAGAGAGTTGCTTTCATTCTATCAATTCGACGGTGACAACACTCCGATCATCCGTGGTTCTGCTCTTGGTGCATTGAACGGTGATGCTCAATGGGAAGATAAAGTAATGGAGTTGATGGAAGCTTGTGATACTTGGATTCCTTGCCTCCCGCGCGAAATCGACAAGCCGTTCTTGATGCCGGTTGAAGACGTGTTCTCAATCACGGGTCGTGGTACTGTTGCTACAGGTCGTATCGAGACAGGTATTGTTAAGGTTGGTGAGGAAGTTCAGATCATCGGTCTTGGCGCTGCTGGTAAGAAATCTGTTGTTACAGGTGTTGAGATGTTCCGTAAGTTATTGGATCAAGGTCAGGCTGGTGATAACGTTGGTTTGTTACTTCGTGGTATCGATAAAGATGAGATCAAGCGTGGTATGGTAATCTGCCACCCGGGTCAGGTTAAAGAGCATTCTAAGTTCAAGGCTGAGGTTTATATCTTGAAGAAAGAGGAAGGTGGTCGTCACACTCCGTTCCACAACAAATATCGTCCTCAGTTCTATATCCGTACATTGGATGTAACTGGTGAGATCACTTTGCCGGAAGGAACTGAAATGGTAATGCCGGGTGATAACGTAACGATCGAGGTTGAGTTGATCTATCCGGTAGCATGTAGCGTAGGTCTTCGTTTCGCTATCCGCGAGGGTGGACGTACAGTAGGTGCAGGCCAGATCACAGAATTAGAGAACTAATTCAAGCATTAGATAATGTTATAGCCAGTCTTTTTAAGGGCTGGCTATTTCTACGGAAGTAGCTCAGTTGGTAGAGCACTGGTCTCCAAAACCAGGTGTCGGGAGTTCGAGCCTCTCCTTCCGTGCTAAAATCTATAGATTCGATGAAAAAGATAATTACTTATATTAAGGAATCTTATAACGAACTTGTTTATAAAGTTTCTTGGCCTACGAGAGCAGAGCTTTCCAATAGTGCGGTTGTTGTTATGTTTGCTTCCCTTATCATCGCCGCATTGATCTTTGTTGTTGACGGGGCCTTCGAGGCTGTTATGCGTTTCTTCTACAACCAAATTTTCTAATCAGTTAAGGTATGTCTGATATCCAAAAGAAATTTTATGTTCTGCGTGCCATCAGTGGCAAGGAGAACAAGGTACGGGAATATCTAGAGGCTGAGCTGAAGAATACGGATCTGGGAGAATATGTATCTCAAGTCTTGATTCCGACTGAGAAAACCTTTACGGTACGAAACGGTAAGAAGGTCATGAAAGAAAGGGCTTACTTGCCGGGTTATGTGCTGGTCGAGGCTGCTTTGGTCGGTGAGGTTGCTCATCGATTGCGGAACATTCCGAACGTGATTGGTTTCTTGGGTGGTTCTGATACCCCCGTGCCATTACGTCCTGCGGAAGTGAATCGTATCTTAGGTACGGTTGACGAGTTGCAGGAACAACAAGAGGATCTGGATATCCAGTTCTATGTTGGCGAGAGTGTGAAGATTACTTTTGGACCGTTCAGCGGTTTCACGGGTATAATCGAAGAGGTCAACGCCGAGAAAAAGAAACTTAAGGTGATGGTTAAGGTCTTCGGACGCAAGACTCCCCTTGAGTTGGGTTATATGCAAGTTGAGAAAGAATAGTACTCTGGTTACGAAAAGTGCTACCTTTCTGTTATTGATGTTATATATCTAAAAAATTTTAGAAACAATGGCTAAAGAAGTTGCTGGACAAATCAAATTGCAGATTAAAGGAGGAGCAGCAAACCCTTCTCCCCCCCAGTAGGACCTGCTTTGGGTTCTAAGGGTATTAACATTATGGAGTTTTGCAAGCAATTTAATGCCAAGACCCAAGACAAGGCTGGTAAGATATTACCTGTTGTAATTACTTACTATGCCGATAAGTCTTTCGACTTTGTCGTTAAAACTCCTCCTGTGGCAATCCAGTTGTTGGAAGCTACTAAGAAGAAGAGCGGTTCCGCTCAACCTAACCGTGCTAAGATCGCTGAAATCTCTTGGGATCAGGTAAAAACTATTGCAGAAGACAAATTAGTCGACTTGAACTGCTTTACTGTCGAGTCGGCCATGAGAATGGTTGCGGGAACAGCCAGAAGTATGGGTATCACTGTTAAAGGGACATTCCCGGGTAATAATTAATAAACTTCAATTGAGATGAGTAAACTTACAAAGAATCAAAAGTTGGCTTTGGGCAAGATTGAAGCTGGGAAAGCATATACATTGAAAGAAGCTTCAGCATTAGTAAAAGAAATTACTACTTCTAAGTTTGATGCATCTGTAGATGTAGATGTTCGTTTAGGAGTTGACTCCCCGTAAAGCTAACCAAATGGTGAGAGGTGTCGTTTCACTTCCTCACGGAACAGGTAAGCAGGTTCGGGTTCTCGCATTATGTACGCCGGACAAGGAAGCTGAAGCTACTGCCGCTGGAGCTGACTATGTTGGCTTGGATGAGTATATTAATAAGATTAAAGGCGGTTGGACTGACATTGATGTTATCATCACTATGCCTTCTATCATGGGTAAGATCGGTGCTCTTGGTCGCGTATTAGGCCCTCGTGGTTTGATGCCTAACCCTAAGAGCGGTACGGTTACCAATGAGATCGGCAACGCAGTGAAGGAGGTTAAGCAAGGTAAGATCGACTTTAAGGTAGACAAAACCGGTATCGTTCATACATCTGTTGGTAAGGTGTCTTTCACTCCGGAACAGATTCGTGACAATGCTAAGGAGTTTATTTCAACTTTGATCAAGTTGAAACCTACTGCGGCTAAAGGTGCGTATATAAAGAGCATTTATCTTTCTAGTACAATGAGTGCGGGTATTAAAATTGACCCCAAATCAGTTGAAGAAAACTAAAAAACAATTGAACAATGAGAAAGGAAGATAAAGGAACTGTTATAGGTCAATTAACTGAAACATTAAAGGAATATCCTAATTTCTATTTGACGGATATCGAGGCGTTGGACGCTGAGAAAACCAGCAAATTGAGAAGAGAGTGTTTCAAGCGTGAGGTTAAGTTAGTCGTTGTAAAGAATAACTTGCTTAAGAAAGCGTTGGAGAACATTGAAGGTGACTTCTCTGATCTTAACGTAGCTTTGAAAGGCAATACGGCTGTGATGTTCTCACAAGTCGCTAATGCTCCCGCTCGCCTGATTAAGGATTTTACTAAGGACGCTAAAAAAGGTGTAGTCGCTAAACCGGCTTTGAAGGCTGCTTACGTACAAGAAAGCTTCTATGTAGGTGCTGAGAATCTTGAGGCATTAGTAAATATCAAGAGCAAAAACGAACTTATTGCCGACGTTATTGCATTGTTGCAATCTCCGGCGAAGAACGTTATCTCTGCTCTTCAGTCATCAGGACAAACTATCCATGGTCTGTTGAAGACTTTGGAAGAAAGATAATTTTTCATTAAAACATTACACAGATAAATAATCATTTAAATCATACAAAAATGGCAGATTTGAAAGCTTTTGCAGAACAATTAGTAAACTTGACCGTTAAAGAAGTTAGCGAATTAGCTACTATCCTTAAAGAAGAATATGGTATCGAACCTGCTGCTGCAGCTGTTGCTGTTGCTGGTCCTGCTGCTGGTGGCGCTGCTGCCGCTGCAGAAGAGAAGACTTCTTTCGATGTTGTATTGAAAGCAGCTGGTGCTAATAAATTAGCTATCGTTAAGTTAGTTAAAGAATTAACAGGTCTTGGCTTGAAAGAGGCTAAGGATATGGTAGATAGCGCTCCTAGTGCAATCAAGGAAGGTATCGCTAAAGCTGATGCTGAGGCATTGAAGAAACAGTTGGAAGAGGCTGGAGCTGAAGTTGAGCTTAAATAGTATTTATAACCTGGTTTCCAGGTGATTTGGTTAAGAGTCTCCGACTACGAAGACTCTTAACCTTTTTGTGTCTATAATTTCAATAAGTTCAATAAATTCCTTACTAGATGTCTTCAACAGCTGAAAACCAAAGAGTTAATTTTGCTTCGATAAAGAATCAGTTCCCGTATCCGGACTTTCTCGAAGTTCAATTGAAGTCGTTCCAAGACTTTCTTCAACTTGACACTCCTCCTGAAAAAGAAAGAAGGAGGGATTGTATAAGGTATTTGCCGAGAATTTCCCGATTGCGGATACCCGTAACAATTTTGTGTTGGAGTTCTTAGATTACTATATAGATCCGCCTCGTTACTGTATCGATGAGTGTATCGCTCGCGGGTTAACCTATAGCGTGCCTTTAAAAGCGAAGTTAAAACTGTACTGTACGGACCCGGATCATGAGGACTTCGATACGGTGATCCAAGATGTATACTTGGGTCCGATTCCGTATATGACGGACAGAGGTACTTTCGTGATCAACGGCGCCGAGCGTGTTGTCGTGTCTCAGCTGCACCGTTCTCCGGGCGTATTCTTCGGACAAAGCACGCACGCAAACGGAACGAAGTTGTACTCCGCACGTATTATCCCGTTCAAGGGGTCATGGATCGAGTTCGCTACGGACATCAACAATGTGATGTATGCTTATATCGACCGTAAAAAGAAATTGCCTGTAACTACTCTTTTGAGAGCTATTGGTTTTGAAAGCGATAGAGATATTCTTGAAATCTTCAACCTTGCGGAAGAGGTGAAGGTGACGAAAGCAAACCTGAAGAAGTTTATCGGACGTAAGCTGGCCGCTCGTGTTTTGAAGACTTGGGTGGAGGATTTCGTAGATGAGGATACCGGTGAGGTGGTTTCTATTGAACGTAACGATGTTATCATCGACCGTGAGTCTGTACTGGATAGCGACAATATCGAGGCTATCTTGGATTCAGGCACGCAAAATATCTTGTTGCATCGTGAGGACCAGAATCTGTCCGACTATGCTATCATATATAATACGCTCCAGAAAGACCCGAGTAACTCCGAGAAGGAAGCTGTGTTGTATATCTACAGACAGTTGAGAAATGCGGAACCGGCTGATGAGGCTAGCGCACGCGAGGTTATCACGAACCTGTTCTTCTCAGAGAAACGTTATGATCTGGGTGAGGTGGGACGTTACAGGATCAACAAGAAGTTGAATTTGACGACTGATGTGGAGGTCTTGACTAAAGGAAGATATTATTGAAATCATTAAGTACTTGATCGAGTTGATTAACTCGAAGGCCGATGTGATGATATTGACCATTTGAGTAACCGTCGTGTACGTACGGTTGGCGAGCAATTGTATAACCAGTTCGGTATTGGTTTGGCTCGTATGTCACGTACAGTTCGTGAACGTATGAACGTTCGTGATAATGAGGTGTTTACTCCGATTGATTTGATTAATGCGAAGACGATTTCTTCTGTGGTTAACTCTTTTTTCGGAACGAATGCATTGTCGCAGTTTATGGACCAGACGAATCCGTTGGCTGAAATTACGCACAAACGTCGTATGTCAGCTCTTGGTCCTGGTGGTTTGTCTCGTGAGCGTGCCGGATTTGAGGTACGTGACGTTCACTACACGCACTATGGTCGTCTTTGTCCAATTGAGACGCCGGAAGGTCCGAACATTGGTTTGATCTCTTCATTTTGCGTATACGCTAAGATCAATGTACTTGGTTTTATCTCGACTCCATATCGTAAGGTGGCAAATGGAAAAGTGGACCTTTCAGAAAACGGTTTGGTTTATTGACGGCCGAAGAAGAGAAGAAAAGATAAGTATTGCACAGGGTAATGCACCATTGAATGATAATGGTAACTTTCATCCGCGACAAAGTAAAAGCCCGTCAGGATGCCGACTATCCGGTGGTAACTCCTGATGAAGTAGAGCTGATGGACGTATCGCCCACAGCAGATTGCCTCAATTGCTGCATCTTTGATTCCTTTCTTGGAGCATGATGATGCCAACCGTGCATTGATGGGGTCGAACATGATGCGCCAGGCAGTTCCTTTATTGAAGAGCGAAGCTCCTATTGTAGGTACAGGTATCGAACGCCAGCTTGCACGTGACTCTCGTACGCAGATTACTGCTGAGGGCGAAGGTGTGGTTGACTTTGTAGATGCTACGACTATCCGCATTCTGTACGATCGTACGGAGGAGGAAGAGTTTGTAAGCTTCGAATCTGCACTGAAAGAATATACTATCCCGAAGTGGCGTCGTACCAACCAGAACATGACGATTGACCTCCGTCCGATTTGCGAGAAGGGTCAGCGCGTGACTGCAGGTCAAATCCTGACGGAAGGTTATTCAACCGAAGACGGAGAGCTTGCACTGGGTAAGAACCTGCTGGTTGCCTACATGCCGTGGAAGGGATACAACTATGAGGATGCTATCGTACTGAACGAACGTGTGGTTCGCGAAGACCTTTTGACTTCCGTACACGTAGAGGAATACTCTTTGGAAGTTCGCGAAACGAAGCGCGGTATGGAAGAGTTGACCTCCGACATTCCTAATGTAAGTGAGGAGGCTACCAAAGACCTTGACGAGAATGGTATTGTGCGTGTAGGTGCCCGTATCGAACCGGGTGATATCCTTATTGGTAAGATTACTCCGAAAGGGGAGTCGGACCCTTCTCCGGAAGAGAAACTGCTTCGTGCCATATTCGGTGACAAGGCTGGTGATGTGAAAGATGCGTCTTTGAAGGCATCTCCTTCTTTGAAAGGTGTGATTATCGGTAAGCGTCTGTTCTCCCGCGTTATCAAGACTCGTAGCTCCTAAGCTGGCCGACAAGGCTCTGTTACCGAAGATTGACGATGAGTTCGACGCTAAGATTGGTGACCTCAAGAAAGTGTTGATAAACAAGCTGTTGAAGCTTACAGAAAATTATACATCGGAAGGTGTGAAGGATTACATGGGTGCCGACATTATTTCCAAAGGCGCCAGATTCTCTGCTTCCGACTTCAGCGATTTGGACTTCACCGCTGTTCAGTTGAGCAACTGGACGAAGGATGAACATACCAACGGACTGATTCGTGCATTGGTGATGAACTTCATCAAGAAGTACAAGGAACTCGATGCCGAGCTGAAACGCAAGAAGTTTGCTATCACTATCGGCGACGAGTTGCCTGCAGGTATCATCCAGATGGCTAAGGTATACATTGCCAAGAAGCGTAAGATCGGTGTAGGTGATAAGATGGCCGGTCGTCACGGTAACAAAGGTATTGTTTCACGCGTGGTTCGCCAGGAAGACATGCCATTCCTTGGCAGATGGTACTCCGGTAGATATTGCTGAATCCGCTGGGTGTGCCTTCACGTATGAACATCGGTCAGATATTCGAGGCCGTTCTCGGGACGTGCCGGAAAAAACCTGGGAGTTAAGTTTGCTACTCCTATCTTTGACGGTGCATCTTTGGACGATTTGAACGAATGGACCGACAAGGCCGGTCTGCCCCGCTATGGCAAGACCACGCTGTATGATGGTGGTACCGGTGAGGCTTTCGAACAGCAGGCTACAGTAGGTGTGACATACATGCTGAAACTCGGTCACATGGTTGAAGATAAGATGCACGCACGTTCCATCGGTCCGTACTCACTCATTACGCAACAGCCGTTGGGCGGTAAGGCACAGTTCGGTGGTCAGCGTTTCGGAGAAATGGAAGTTTGGGCGCTTGAAGCATTCGGTGCCGCACACATCCTGCAGGAAATCCTGACTATCAAGTCTGATGATGTTGTCGGACGCTCCAAGGCTTATGAAGCAATCGTGAAGGGTGAGCCGATGCCAGCTCCGGGTATTCCCGAGTCACTGAATGTATTGCTGCACGAGTTGAGAGGTTTGGGCTTGAGCATCAACTTAGAATAATGGATAATTGATAATTGAGAGTGGATAATGCAAGTTACCATTCTCAATTATCGGTTTTCAGTTTTTCAATTTCAATTTTCCATTGTCAATTATCAATTAAATAAATTTATGGCTTTTAGAAAAGATAACAAGATAAAGAGTAATTTCTCGAAAATCTCTATCGGTTTGGCTTCTCCCGAGGAAATCCTTGAGAATTCGAGTGGTGAAGTTTTAAAGCCTGAAACTATCAACTATCGTACGTATAAGCCTGAACGTGACGGATTGTTCTGCGAGCGTATTTTTGGTCCTATCAAGGATTACGAGTGCCATTGCGGTAAGTACAAGCGTATCCGTTACAAAGGCATTGTCTGCGACCGTTGTGGTGTGGAAGTGACTGAAAAGAAAGTACGCCGTGAGCGTATGGGACACATCCAGTTCGTTGTGCCCGTGGCTCACATCTGGTACTTCCGTTCGCTCCCTAACAAAATCGGTTATTTGCTCGGTTTACCCACCAAGAAGCTCGATGCTATTATTTACTACGAACGTTATGTAGTAATCCAGCCGGGTATATTGGAAGGCGAAGTGGCACAGTATGACTTGCTTGAAGAAGGAGAATACCTGGACTCTGTTGGAAAAGTTGCCGAAAGACAACCAGTTCCTCGAAGATTCAGACCCCAATAAGTTCATTGCCAAGATGGGCGCGGAAGCTATCTACGATTTGCTGTCACGCCTCGACCTTGACTCATTGTCTTACGAACTGCGTAACCGTGCAGGCAGCGATGCTTCACAACAGCGCAAGAGCGAAGCTCTGAAGCGTTTGCAGGTAGTTGAGTCTTTCCGTGCATCACGCGGACGCAACAAGCCCGAGTGGATGATTGTACGTATCGTACCGGTTATCCCGCCCGAACTTCGTCCGTTGGTCCCATTGGATGGTGGGCGTTTCGCCACTTCTGACTTGAATGACCTTTACCGTCGTGTTATCATCCGTAACAACCGCTTGAAGAGATTGATTGAAATCAAGCTCCTGAAGTGATTTTGCGTAATGAAAAACGTATGTTGCAGGAAGCTGTCGACTCACTATTTGATAACTCCTCGTAAGTCGAGCGCAGTGAAGACTGATGCTAACCGTCCTTTGAAGTCACTTTCCGACAGTTTGAAGGGTAAGCAGGGACGTTTCCGTCAGAACTTGTTGGGTAAGCGTGTCGACTATTCCGCACGTTCTGTAATCGTTGTAGGTCCGGAGCTGAAAATGGGTGAATGCGGTATCCTAAACTGATGGCAGCCGAGCTTTACAAGCCGTTCATCATCCGTAAGCTCATCGAGCGTGGTATTGTGAAGACGGTGAAAGGGGTGCCAAGAAGATTGTAGACCGTAAGGAACCCGTTATCTGGGACATTCTGGAACACGTGATGAAGGGGCATCCGGTATTGTTGAACCGTGCTCCGACACTTCACCGTCTGGGTATCCAGGCGTTCCAGCCGAAGATGATCGAAGGTAAGGCAATCCAGCTGCACCCGTTGGCATGTACGGCGTTCAATGCCGACTTCGATGGTGACCAGATGGCCGTGCACTTGCCTTTGAGCAACGAAGCTATTCTGGAAGCACAGATGCTAATGCTCCAGTCACACAATATCTTGAACCCTGCCAACGGTGCGCCTATCACAGTGCCTGCTCAGGATATGGTACTCGGTCTGTACTATATCACGAACTGCGCAAGGGTGCCAAGGTGAAGGCCTCACTTTCTACGGTCCTGAGGAAGCGCTGATTGCCTACAACGAAGGTAAGTGCGACATCCATGCTCCGGTAAGCGTAATAGTGAAAGACGTTGACGAGAATGGTAACATTGTGGACAAGATGATGCACGATACCTCCGTGGGCCGTGTTATTGTCAACGAAATTGTACCTGCCAAAGCGGGTTATATCAATACGATTATCTCTAAGAAGTCACTCCGTGACATCATCAGTCACGTAATCAAGGTGTGTGGTGTTGCAAAGGCAGCCGACTTCCTCGACGGAATCAAGAACCTCGGTTATTACATGGCATTCAAGGGTGGTTTGTCGTTCAACTTGGGCGATATCATTATCCCGGAAGAGAAGGAAGCATTAGTACAGAAAGGTTACGAAGAGGTAGAGCAGGTAATCAATAACTATAACATGGGTTTCATCACGAACAACGAGCGTTACAACCAGGTAATCGATATCTGGACGCACGTGAACTCTGAGTTGTCCAACATCCTGATGAAAACCATTTCAAGCGACGACCAGGGTTTCAACTCTGTATACATGATGCTGGATTCCGGTGCCCGTGGTTCTAAGGAACAGATTCGTCAGCTCTCCGGTATGCGTGGTTTGATGGCGAAGCCCCAGAAAGCCGGTGCAGAAGGTGGTCAGATTATCGAGAACCCGATTCTTTCTAACTTTAAGAAGGTCTGTCCGTGTTGGAGTACTTTATCTCTACCCACGGTGCCCGTAAGGGTCTTGGCCGATACCGCTTTGAAGACTGCCGACGCCGGATACTTGACCCGTCGTCTGGTTGACGTATCTCACGATGTGATTATTAATGAAGAAGACTGCGGCACGCTTCGCGGATTGGTTTGTACAGCACTGAAGAACAATGATGAAACCATTGCCACATTGTACGAACGTATTCTGGGACGTGTATCCGTACATGATATCGTTCACCCTACAACTGGCGAACTGCTTGTGGCAGGCGGTGAGGAAATTACCGAGGCCATTGCACAACGCATTGAAGACTCTCCAATTGAGAGCGTTGAAATCCGTTCTGTATTGACCTGTGAATCCAAGAAGGGTGTTTGTGCCAAGTGCTACGGCCGTAATCTGGCTTCCAGCCGTATGGTTCAGAAAGGCGAGGCAGTCGGCGTAATCGCTGCGCAGTCTATCGGTGAGCCGGGTACACAGTTGACACTGCGTACGTTCCATGCCGGTGGTACGGCAGCCAATATTGCTGCCAACGCAAGCATTGTTGCCAAGAATCCTTCCCGTCTGGAATTCGAAGAACTCCGTACGGTAGACGTTATCGACGAAGCAGGCGAACCGGCTAAGGTGGTAGTAGGCCGTCTGGCCGAAGTGCGTTTTGTGGATGTCAACACGGGTATTGTGCTTTCCACTCATAATGTACCCTACGGTTCTACGCTCTATGCAGCCGATGGTGAAATGGTAGAGAAAGGCAAGATGATTGCCCGTTGGGACCCGTTCAACGCAGTTATCATTACCGAAGCTACCGGTAAGATTGAGTTTGAAGGCGTTATTGAAAACGTTACCTATAAGGTAGAGTCCGATGAATCTACCGGTTTGCGCGAAATCATCATCATTGAGTCTAAGGACAAGACGAAGGTGCCTACAGCACACATCATGACTGAAGACGGCGAACTATCCGTACCTACAACCTTCCTGTGGGTGGCCACGTAGTAGTGGAAGACGGACAGAAGGTAAAGGCCGGTGAAGTAATCGTGAAGATTCCGCGTGCCGTTGGTAAGGCGGGTGATATCACGGGTGGTCTTCCTCGTGTTACCGAATTGTTCGAGGCACGTAACCCGTCTAATCCTGCTGTGGTTTCCGAAATTGACGGTGAGGTCACAATGGGTAAGGTGAAACGTGGTAACCGCGAAATTATCGTTACCTCTAAGACCGGAGAAGTTAAGAAATATCTCGTACCGCTGTCCAAACAGATTCTGGTTCAGGAGAACGACTATGTGCGAGCCGGTACTCCGTTGTCTGACGGTGCTATCACACCTGCGGACATCCTGGCTATCAAAGGTCCTACGGCAGTGCAGGAATATATTGTGAACGAGGTTCAGGACGTTTACCGTCTGCAGGGTGTGAAGATTAATGATAAGCACTTTGAAATCATCGTTCGTCAGATGATGCGCAAGGTGGAAATCGACGAGCCAGGTGATACCCGCTTCCTGGAACAGCAAGTTGTTGACAAGATGGAATTCATGGAAGAGAACGACCGTATCTGGGGAAAGAAGGTGGTAGTGGATGCTGGAGATTCCCAGAGTCTGCAGGCTGGCCAGATTGTGACGGCTCGCAAGCTGCGTGACGAGAACTCCATGTTGAAACGCCGCGACTTGAAACCCGTGGAAGTGCGCGACGCTGTACCTGCGACTTCTACTCAGATTCTTCAAGGTATTACCCGTGCCGCATTGCAGACTTCCAGCTTATGTCTGCTGCTTCTTTCCAGGAAACGACGAAGGTGCTCAACGAAGCTGCTATCAACGGTAAGGTAGACCGTCTGGAAGGTATGAAGGAGAATGTTATTTGCGGTCACTTGATTCCTGCCGGTACCGGACAGCGCGAGTTCGATAAGATTATTGTAGGCTCGAAAGAAGAGTACGACCGTATCCTTGCCAACAAGAAGACGGTACTTGATTATGCTGTAGACGAGAAAGTAGAGGGATAGCCTTACAACGTCAATATAATTCTATAAAATAGAGAGGGAATATCCTATAAGAAGGAGTATTCCCTCTCTGTTTTATCTTTGCCTCTTCCTTCTGTACTGCAATGCTTCTGTATGTTTGTTACAGTGCTACTGCAAAACGGTTGCAGTGGCTTGCTCCTTTTTCAGAACGGATTATTATGTGTCTTTTTGAACTTAAATGTATATCATCCGAAAAAAAAGAGTACTTTTGGTCTATCTTTTAAGAACATTTTAAAAACAATTGTGCAACATGGAAAATCAAGAAAACAACAACGGTCAACTCCAGATAGAATTGAAGGAAGAAGTGGCGCAAGGTACATATGCCAATTTGGCTATTATAACTCATTCCAGTTCGGAATTTATTCTCGACTTTATCCGCGTGATGCCTGGAATGCCAAAGGCTGGCGTGCAATCGCGCATAGTTTTGGCACCCGAACATGCCAAGCGTTTGCTGCGTGCACTCGAAGAGAATATTGGGAAATATGAACGCGCTTTCGGACTGATTCGCATGCCGGACGAACAAACATTTCCGCCTCTTCCCAACATCAAGGGTGAAGCGTAAAATCAAAAAAAAACTTGTAGTGCATTGATTATTCAAATATTATTCGTATTTTTGCAGCCCAAAATGTATAGTTTTGAAATTAATATAACATAATATAAATCAAAAAACAATTAAAATGCCTACAATTCAGCAATTAGTAAGAAAAGGACGCGAAGTGCTGGTGGAGAAGTAAATCTCCAGCCTTGGACTCTTGTCCTCAAAGACGTGGCGTTTGCGTGAGAGTATATACTACTACTCCGAAGAAGCCGAACTCTGCAATGCGTAAAGTAGCTCGTGTACGTTTGACCAATGGTAAAGAGGTGAACTCTTACATTCCGGGAGAAGGACACAACTTGCAGGAACACTCTATCGTATTGGTACGTGGTGGTCGTGTAAAAGACCTTCCGGGTGTGCGTTATCACATCGTACGTGGTACTTTGGATACTGCAGGTGTTGCTGGCCGTACTCAAAGACGTTCTAAATACGGTGCTAAACGTCCGAAACCGGGTCAAGCAGCCCCCGCTAAGAAGAAATAATCTGGTGGCCTGATTCCCAAAATAGGAAAATTTAAAGTAATAACTTACGTTTTAGTTTGTTGGAAATGCTAAAGGTTGAGTAAACACTCCGGAGGGAGAGTTGAAGAAGACAGAAGTAAACAACCAAGAACGAAAAACATTATTCTTTCAGACAAATGAGAAAAGCAAAACCTAAAAAACGTATCATCCTTCCGGATCCCGTTTTCAATGATGTGAAAGTTTCCAAGTTCGTTAATCACCTGATGTATGACGGAAAGAAGAATACTTCTTATGAAATCTTCTACGCTGCTTTGGAAACAGTGAAGAACAAAATGCAGAATGAAGAGAAATCAGCTCTTGAAATCTGGAAAAAAGCTCTGGACAACGTGACTCCTCAAGTGGAAGTGAAGTCTCGCCGTGTAGGTGGTGCTACTTTCCAAGTTCCTACAGAAATCCGTGCTGACCGTAAGGAATCAATTTCTATGAAGAACTTGATTATCTTTGCCCGCAAGCGTGGCGGTAAATCAATGGCTGATAAATTGGCTGCTGAAATCATGGATGCGTTCAATGAACAAGGTGGTGCTTTCAAGCGTAAAGAAGATATGCACAGAATGGCTGAAGCTAACCGTGCATTTGCTCATTTCAGATTCTAATACTATAGGAACTAACCGATAGATTAAAAAACTTAAAGTAAGGGAATTAGAAAATGGCTAAGCATGATTTACATTTGACGCGTAATATCGGTATCATGGCCCACATCGATGCCGGAAAGACAACGACCTCTGAACGTATTTTGTTTTACACGGGTTTGACTCACAAAATTGGTGAAGTGCATGATGGTGCTGCTACAATGGACTGGATGGCGCAGGAACAGGAACGTGGTATTACTATCACATCCGCTGCTACTACAACTCGTTGGAAATATGCAGGTAATACTTATAAAATCAACTTGATTGATACTCCGGGACACGTTGACTTCACTGCTGAAGTAGAGCGCTCTTTGCGTATTTTGGACGGCGCTGTTGCTGCATATTGTGCAGTTGGTGGCGTTGAACCGCAGTCTGAAACTGTTTGGCGCCAGGCTGATAAATATAACGTTCCGCGTATTGCATATGTAAACAAAATGGACCGTTCTGGTGCCGACTTCTTTGAGGTCGTCCGTCAGATGAAGGACGTTTTGGGTGCTAATCCTTGTCCTATTGTTGTTCCTATCGGTGCTGAGGAATCTTTCAAAGGTTTGGTAGACCTTATCAAGATGAAAGCTATCTACTGGCATGACGAAACAATGGGTGCGGACTATACAGTAGAAGAAATTCCTGCAAATCTGGTTGACGAAGCTAACGAATGGAGAGATAAGATGCTCGAAAAAGTAGCTGAGTTTGACGATGCTTTGATGGAGAAATATTTCGATGATCCTTCTACCATTACAGAAGAAGAGGTTTTGAGAGCTCTCCGTAACGCAACAGTGCAAATGGCTGTCGTTCCGATGCTTTGCGGTTCTTCATTCAAGAACAAAGGTGTACAGACATTGCTCGATTACGTGTGTGCATTCTTGCCTTCTCCGCTGGATACAGAGAACGTTATCGGTACAAACCCCGAAACTGGTGCTGAAGAAGATCGTAAACCGAGCGAAGACGAAAAGACTTCTGCTTTGGCATTTAAGATTGCAACAGACCCGTATGTAGGTCGTTTGACTTTCTTCCGCGTTTATTCCGGTAAGATTGAGGCTGGTTCTTATATCTATAACTCTCGTTCTGGTAAGAAAGAACGCGTATCCCGTCTGTTCCAGATGCACTCAAACAAGCAGAATCCGGTAGAAGTTATCGGTGCTGGTGATATTGGTGCTGGCGTAGGTTTCAAGGATATACATACTGGTGATACATTGTGTGACGAAACTGCACCGATTGTATTGGAGTCTATGGACTTCCCGGAACCGGTAATTGGTATCGCAGTTGAACCTAAGACTCAGAAGGATATGGATAAACTGTCAAATGGCTTGGCTAAGCTGGCTGAAGAAGATCCGACGTTTACAGTTAAGACTGACGAACAGACTGGTCAGACAGTTATCTCTGGTATGGGTGAGCTTCACTTGGATATTATCATCGACCGTCTGAAACGTGAGTTCAAGGTTGAATGTAACCAAGGTAAGCCTCAAGTTAACTATAAGGAAGCTATCACTAAGACAGTCAACTTGCGTGAAGTTTACAAGAAGCAGTCCGGTGGTCGTGGTAAGTTCGCTGATATTATCGTGAACATCGGCCCGGTTGATGAAGACTTCAAGGAAGGCGGATTGCAATTCGTCGACGAAGTGAAGGGTGGTAACATTCCTAAGGAATTTATCCCGTCTGTACAGAAGGGCTTCACTACTGCCATGAAGAATGGTGTGTTGGCAGGTTATCCGTTGGACAAGCTGAAAGTAACTTGATTGACGGTTCTTTCCACCCGGTTGACTCTGACCAGTTGTCTTTCGAAATCTGTGCTATCCAGGCATATAAGAATGCTTGTGCTAAGGCAGGCCCGGTATTGATGGAGCCTATCATGAAGCTGGAAGTTGTTACTCCGGAAGAGAACATGGGTGACGTTATCGGTGACTTGAACAAGCGTCGTGGCCAGGTGGAAGGTATGGAATCCAGCCGTTCCGGTGCACGTATCGTGAAGGCAATGGTTCCGCTGGCAGAAATGTTCGGTTACGTAACAGCATTGCGTACCATCACTTCTGGTCGTGCAACCTCTTCAATGGTATACTCTCACCACGCCCAGGTTTCCAACTCTATTGCCAAGGCAGTATTGGAGGAAGTAAAAGGTCGTGCTGACTTAATCTAAAAAAAACTTGAAGTCCCGTAGGCTAGCGAATGACTCTTAGCCTGCGGAACTTCATCTTATATAACTATTTAATAATTAAAGACAGTAATGAGTCAAAAAATTAGAATCAAACTGAAATCTTACGACCACAACTTGGTTGACAAGTCAGCTGAGAAGATTGTAAGAACGGTGAAGACAACGGGCGCCATCGTTAGCGGTCCGATTCCTCTTCCTACGCACAAGCGTATCTTTACCGTGAACCGTTCGACTTTCGTTAACAAGAAGTCGCGTGAACAATTCGAACTCTCTTCTTACAAGAGACTGATT
>VOFD01000598.1_pt1 | contig 93665 bp, 103 predicted proteins | sample 5384101 | NCBI WGS metagenome assembly VOFD01 (sample SAMN12384723, study PRJNA508395) | human gut metagenome | isolation source: healthy gut C | host: Homo sapiens
CAAGAGAACCATAATTTTTAAGTGTACCATCTACCCATCGGGTCAACTTGCCCCGAACTTTTACAACTAAATACCCGCCGCCCATACAGTGGCACACCGAGCAGGAAATCTGAAAAAGGTCTCCTGCTTTTTTTCTGCCCAAAATGAGGTGGTAAAACGCCACCCCATCCACCAATTACCGAAAGGAGGGACACGAAATGCCCTGCCCACACAATGAAATCTCGATTGTGCAGCGCAGTCAACGGCAGTCTGCGGTTGCCGCCGCTGCTTACCAGAGTGGCGAAAAGCTGTTTTGTGAATACGACCAGCAAGTGAAGCACTACCCGGAAAAGCGTGGTATCGTCCACAATGAAATCCTGCTCCCGGCAAATACCCCACAGGTATGCAGACCGCAATACCTTATGGAACGCCGCCGAAGCGGTGGAGAAGCAATGGAACTCCCAGCTTGCAAGGCGGTGGGTGCTTACCATTCCCAGAGAGATACCGCCCGACCAGTACGCTGTCCTTGTCCGGGAGTTTTGTGAGCAGCAGTTTGTTTCAAAAGGCATGATTGCTGACTTTGCCATCCATGACCCCCATCCGCCGGGACACAATCCCCACGCCCATGTCCTACTGACTATGCGGGCAATGGACGAACATGGGAAATGGCTTCCCAAGAGCCGCAAGGTTTATGACCTTGATGAAAACGGAGAACGGATAAAGCTGCCATCCGGCAGGTGGAAAAGCCACAAGGAGGATACGGTTGACTGGAACGACCAGAAGTATTGTGAAATCTGGCGGCATGAATGGGAGGTCATTCAGAACCGCTATCTGGAAGCCAATGACCGCCCGGAGCGTGTGGACTTGCGTTCCTATGCCAGACAGGGGCTTGATATTATCCCTACTGTCCATGAGGGAGCTGCTGTCCGGCAGATGGAAAAGCGGGGTATCCAGACGAACATCGGCAACCTGAACCGGGAAATCAGGATGCACGGTCAGAATTGATGCCGGATTTGCAGATTGTCCCGCAGGAACAGTTTGAAAACGCACAGCGCATTCGGAATGAACGCTCTGTGCGCTCAACTGCGGAAGCCGAAAATCGCCTTCCTTTGAACATCCATGGGAAGTCGCTGCTTGCCGGCAACGCTTACTGCGGACACTGCGGTGCAAAGCTGGAACTGACCAGCAGTCGTAAATGGCGAAAAATGGCAGATGGTTCGTTAGACGATACGCTGCGTATTCGCTATACCTGTTACGGAAAGCTCCGCAAGCAGACCAACTGCACCGGGCAGACGGGATATACCGTCCACATTCTGGATGAGATCATCGATAAGGCTGTCCGCCAGATTTTCTCCAAGATGAGGGGTATCCCCAAAGAGCAGATCGTTACAAAACGCTATGAAAAAGAGAACACGGAACGCAAGAATCATCTGCAAGACCTTCAGACACAGCGGAACAAGGCAGAAAAAGACCTGTTGGCACTGAAAACCGAGGTTTTAGCTTGCATCAAAGGTGAAAGCGTGTTACCGAGAGAAACCCTTGCCGAAATGATTACAGCGCAGGAAGAGAAACTCACGGAGCTGGAAAACCTTTGCGAAGCGGCCAGTGAAGAACTGGAGAAAACGGCAGAGCTGATGGATAAAGTGTCGCGGCTGTATGATGAACTGATTTCTTATGCTGACCTGTACGACAGTGCAAATTTTGAAGCAAAGAAGATGATCATCAACCAGCTCATCCGCAGGGTAGACGTATATCGCGGATACCAGATCAACATCTCGTTCAACTTCGACCTTACTCCGTACATCGAGGGGGAGTGATACGTCCACCTGCAAAACAGTCGGGCATCGAACAAGCATTTTCAAAAACAACGAAACAGCAAGAATTGGGGGTTGCCGTCCATGCGCCTGCAAAATCAGGCATTTGGCTGATTTTCAGTGTGACCTCCAAGAAAGCAAAAAGAAAAGCACCGTACTTCAAACGAAGTACAGTGCTTTTTTGGTGGAGAATAGCGGGATCGAACCGCTGACCTCTTGCATGCCATGCAAGCGCTCTCCCAGCTGAGCTAATCCCCCATAAAATCCAAGAAGCGAACCTCTTGGATGGTTGCAAAGTTTTTTACAAGGTTTGTTCTGCTGTGCACTTTTTGCCGCAGGGTTTCCCTTTTGGGCCGTTCTGTGCTATGATAGAGGGGTACCGGGTGGGGCGCTCCCCTGCCCACAGAGAGGGGTGGTTCTTATGAGCGAAGCAGAGGTCAGTCAGTTTCTCTGCGTCCTCATCAAAATGGGGGAAGCGCTGCAGAACAGCGGGGCCGGAGTGTTTCGGGTGGAGGACACCCTCAACCGCATTGCGGCGGCATACGGGGCTGAGGAGGTCAATATCTTTGTCATCACATCCAGCATCGTGGTCACGCTGACCATGCCGGACCTGCCGCCCCAGACCCAGACCCGCCGCCTGCGCAAGAGCACCGGCAACGACTTGCTGGAGCTGGAACAGCTCAATGCCCTGAGCCGCCGCATCTGCGCCGAAAAGCCTCCGGTGGAGGAGTTCCAGCAGCAGCTCAGTACCATTCTGGCACAGCCCGGGGAGCCCCGGCTCCATCTGGCGGGAAGCGTGCTGGCGGCGGCCAGCTTTGCGGTCTTTTTTGGCGGGAGCCTGTGGGACGGCGTGCTGGCGGGCGGGGTTGCAGTGTTCATCTGCTGGATGGAGCGGTGGCTTGCCCCGTTCTGCCTGAACGGCGTAGCGTTCCAGTTCATTGCGTCGTTTCTCAGCGGCATGGCTGCTCTGCTGTGCTGCCGGGTCTGCCCGCTGCTCCATGCGGACATGGTGCTCATCGGCGTCATCATGCTGCTGGTGCCCGGCATTCCGTTTACCAACGCCATCCGGGATATCCTGCTGGGTGATATCATCTCAGGCTCGCTCCGGCTGGTGGAGGCCGTTCTGCTGGCGGCCATGCTGGCGCTGGGCATGATGGCAGCCATCTGGCTGATGGGAGGTGCCGCATGATGCAGACGATCATCCAGCTCCTCAGCGGGGCATTGGGCTCCATCGGGTTCGGGCTGCTGTTCCACCTCAACCGCCGCTACCTGCCTGCGGCAGGCGTGGGCGGGCTGCTGGCCTGGCTGGCCTATCTGCTGGCCGCGCCCGCGGTACACGGCACGTTCCTGGCCAACCTTGTGGGCGGTGTCTGCGCGGCCCTCTACGCCGAGTTTATGGCCCGGTGGTACAACGCCCCCTCTACCCCGTTTTTCATCACGGCGGCAGTCCCCCTCATCCCCGGAAGCACCCTGTATTACTGCATGAACGCAGTGGTCTCCAGCAATCTGCTGGCCGCGGAGCACTATGGCGAGCAGACCTTTTTAGCCGCATTCGGCATTGCAGGCGGCATGGCCATTGCCTGGTGCCTGGCCGACCTCAGCCGCAAGCTGCAGGCCCTGCTCACGGGGCACAACCCCGCAAAATAACACAGAAAGAAGAGCATTATCATGGATTTTTATGGAACCATCGGCCCGGCCTGTGCGGAGCTTTCCACGTTACAGCAGATGGTCCGCGCCGGAATGACCGGTCTCCGGATGAACCTTTCTCACGGCTCACTGGCCGAGCACGCCGACTGGCTGGAGCTCATCCAGAAAGCAGGCATCCGCACCCTCCTGATCGACTTGCAGGGCCCGGAGCTGCGCATCGGGCGGCTGGCGTCCCCGCTGACGCTCTCCGAGGGGCAGCAGGTGTTTCTGGGTACGGGCGGCATTTCCTGCCCGGCCTGCCTTTTGGACGCCATAACCCCGGGGCAGAAGCTGCTGCTGGACGACGGCAAGCTGCTTTTGCGGGTGAACGCTGTGGACACTGCTCTCCACTGCACCGTACTGCGGGGCGGTCTGCTCCAGAGCCGGAAGAGCATCGCGGTGCCGGGCGTGGAGGTTTTCTCCCCTACCCTGACCGATGAAGACCTGCAGAACCTGCGCGTCGCCGCCGACTGCGGTGTCACAGGTGTCATGCTCCCCTTTGTGCGGAGCGCAGAAGACATCCGCACCCTGCGGGCCGCGCTGGAAGATGCCCACGCCGGGCAGATCCAGATCTTTGCCAAAATTGAGAACCTTGCCGGTGTCCGTACTTTGCCGGAGTTTCTGCCGCTGGTGGATCAGGTCGTTATCGCCCGGGGCGATCTGGGCAACGCCATGCCCCTGTGGGAGCTGCCCCGCTGCCAGAAGCAGCTGGCCTCCCTCTGCCGGGCCGCGGGCGTGCCTTTTATGGTCGTGACCCAGCTGCTGGACAGTATGCAGACCCGGGCGGTTCCCACCCGCGCCGAGGTCAGCGACATCTACAATGCCGTACTGGACGGGGCCGCAAGCCTGATGCTGACGGGCGAGACCGCCGCCGGGCAGTACCCCGTGCAGGCCATGGAATACCTTGTCAAAACCGCACAGACCGCACTTTAAATTTTTATGATGCGATGAAAAGACCTCCGGCGAGATTGCCGGAGGTCTCGTTTATTCCAAGCAAAGATTCTTTGCGAAGCCCGGTCTATTCTTCACAAATTGTTCATAGAATGATCGTATCTTCATTGATTTTAACGAAATTTCTTTTTTGATTTTCATACAATTTCGCAATTGACAGAATCCCATGCGGTCCGATACAATAAAGCCAGAACAGCACAGGATCTGGATGTGCCGATGATCATTCCTGCACCCCCAAAAATGACAACAAAAATTCTGAAAACAACAGGAGGCATTTACGATGAAACACCTGAAAAAACTGGCCGCTCTTCTTCTCGTGGGCGTTCTCGCCTTGTCCCTGCTGACGGCTTGCGGCGGCGGCGGTGGCTCTACCTCCGCAGATGCACAGGCGGAAACTGCTGTGATGGCCGCCATCAATCAGAACCGTCCCGTCAGTTCCGTCAAACTGCAAAACAGCAGCGAGCTCCGCAAAACAGCCAATCAGAGCATCGACGCTGCCATCAGTGGAAAATTGGGCCAGCTCAGTTCTGATTTCAAATTCGTGCTCGACCCGAACCCGGAAGACGGCAGTGTCGGATTTACTCTCGTTGCCAAGTGTGATTACAAAAAGACGGACCTCGCAAAACTTATCAAAACCGTCACCAACATCAACAGCTACAATATGAACAAGTGGAGCGAGGTCGGTGTGGTAGTCCGGACGGTTGACGGCCAGACTTACATCGCCATCTCGGTGGCAATCAAGACGGCGACCAAGACCTGATTTTATCCAGAAGATTCTTTTCTCCTCAAGATATCCCGCATTCCCCTGTGTAACAGAAACGGTCAGGCTCTCCGGTAAAATGGAGAGCCTGACTTTTTGCTTTTTTATTTTACTGTTCCGGTTTGTTCCGGAGCTTCTTGTTGAGATAGAGGAAGAAGCCGATGTTCAGCACCACGCCCACCGCCGTGGAGATGGGGGCCGCCAGACCGATCTTCGTCAGGCTGGCGTTGGGCTGGATCAGCAGCTTTCTTTTTTCAGCGTCTTGTACGTTCCAAAGCGGAAGTGCTTATCCAGCACATCACCCGCAAAGCCAATGGCCTTGCCCATGGTAAACGCCGCCGCAATGGTGCCGATGCCCAGGCCCTCCAGATGGTGGAGGAAACCCAGCGTCAGCTGCCGTCACTGCCAGACAGATGACATCGAAGCCAATTTTGATTTTGGGGTACGGAATGCCCGTAATATCGGCCAGCTCCCGGGGAAACAGGTCGGTGGGGATGATGGGCATCCTGCAGCGGTTGGAGAGCGCAATGCCCAGGCTGATCAGACAGTAGCTCACCACAAAATACACCACCCGCATGGGAATGTTGTAGGGCAGGACGTTGATCCAGGCCTCATGCACATCCAGCAGCTTGCCGAATACAAAGCCCACCACAAAGCTGAACAGGTAGCTGGGCACAAACTTTTTGCGCAGCAGCATCAGGCTGAGCACCAGGCACCCCTGGAACAGGTAGGTCCAGGTGCCCAGCGTGAGCACGGGCCACACCTCGGAAAAGGCAAAGGGCACACTGGAAATAGCCGAAATGCCCGCCCCGGAATAGAGCATCAGCACCACGCCAAAGCTGTTCATCAGCACGGCAATGCACAGTGCCAGTTCGCCGCGGAACAGCGGCAGAGATTTTGAGTTCATGGGTTCTTTCCACCTCATCTTAAAATAAAAATCACGGCCTCTATCATAGCACGATAAAGGTCGTGATTCCAGATACAAAATGCTGAATTTCAAATCAGACCGGTCGGTTTGTTCTGGGCAGTCTTCCTCAGCAGTAGACCACCGTTTCCTCCAGAGGCTTGCGGGAGGCGTGGTTGGGCAGTGGGCCAACGCCCTCGGCTGCATAGCCCAGGTCCAGGATCATCAGCACTTCCTCATTTTCCGGCAGGCCCAGCTCTTTGGCTGCCTTGTCCGGGTCAAAGAAGTTCAGCCAGCAGCTGTCCACTCCTGCGTTGGCGGCGGCCAGCATCATGTGCGTGGCTACAATAGAGGCATCCTCCACGCCGGAATCCCGCTTCTCGCCGGGGTAAGTAAACACATGGTTTTTATCAAAGGCCACCACCAGGCAGGTGGGAGCGCCATAGCGGCAGGGCGTTACAGCGTCGATCTTTTTCAGCCCCTCTTCGACTGGACGACATAGACCCGCTGCTCCTGTAAATTTTTCGCAGTGGGGGCCACCCGGCCTGCTTCCAGAATGACCTGCAGCTTTTCCGCCTCCACCTTACGGCCACTGAAGTTTTTGCAGGAATAGCGGTTTTCCACGACCTGTGTAAATTCCATCTTGATTTCCCTCCTGATGTTTTCCTTTGGGGGACAGCCGTCCCCGGTTTCCTATCCATTATACGCAAACCGGCTCCAGGCTTCAACCCTGCACGCAGGCGGTCAGAACAAGTCCAGCATGTTGTCAAGATAAATTTCTTCCCGGACTTCCAGCTGGTGTTCCGGTTTGGTCAGATAGTACAGCAGAAATTCCAGCACCAGCGCACTGCCAAGGCCCCGGCCCTCGATCTTGAACTGCGAAAAGCCCATGGGCAGATAGGTTTCCTTGATATCCTCCACCCCGATGAACGCCGGGCTCCGCATGGCTTTGGAAAAGCGGTACCCCTGCGCCGCGTCGGGCGCGGCAGCAGCGGTGATCCGGGCAGTCTTCCCCAAGGTTCTGGCGGCTGACCACCTCATAACAGCGCTTGCGGTCCCTGCAGCCCGTCCAGCAGCACTCGTTGCAGAGGAATTCCACCTTGTCTTTTTCCGCCCGGGCAAGCGTTTCCAGCTGGGCAAAGGCCTTATTGAGCCGGAAATCCGGCACCACATAGGCAAAATCCTCCCGGGCCGTCTCCTGCCGGAACGCTTCAAACTCCGTGAGGACTTTGGTGGTGGAAGAGACGAGATAAAGCTGCGGGTAGTGCTCTTTCAGGTAGCCCGCCAGCAGGTCAGAGTGGACGATGACGCCGTTCTGCGGGCCGCCGCTTTCTGCCAGCAGCCTGCAAAGCGCGTTGCAGCGCTCGTCCGCCAGATGCTCCTCCCGCAGCAGCGAGTTGCTGAATGTCAGCCGGGCCGAGATGCCGTATTCCCGCAGCAGGGCCATCATCGCCTGGGGATCACACTCCCCGCAGGAAAAGCGTCCCCCGCCCCAGAGGCAGTTTTCCGGGGCACCGTAGATGGAACCGATCTCGCACCAATCGTAAAAATACTCCCGGTGTGTCCGGAACAGCGGCAGGAAGCGGCGGTACAGCTCGTAAAACTCAAACAGCCCCGGGAGATGATAGATTGCAGTGTTTCTCATTCCGTCTTTCGTACTCCTTTTGCTTTCCGGTTCGGGTCATTCGTTTTCTGCCTCGGCCGCTGTGATGTCCCGGTAGAAAACCGCCCATGCAGCTTCCTCATAGGGGCGCACTACAAAAAGCCCGCGCTCAGCGGAACTGCCAGCAGCGTCACCAGGGCGACCCCCATGGCCGCTGCATCGGAGAAAGCTGCCACGACCCACGAAAACCCGACCAGCATTGGGAGGACACAGAGCAGTTCCCAGCCGATGAAGCTGAAATCCAGGCAGAACAGCCGCCATTTGTTGCCGTCCATGATCCGCCGCGATTCCGTAATGGCCTCGTTGGCCGTCAGGGCAGGGTGTTCCGCCATGATGTACGGAGCCATTGCATAGCTGTAGGATTTTTACAATGCCGGGGATCACCAGCAGCAATGACCACAGTGCCACATACAGCCCCTGCAAAAATTTCAGGCAGAAGCCATCCCACAGGCGGCCTTTCTGGGAAAACAGGTCCGAAACAGCGGCCGCTTTTCCGTCCGCCAGATTCAAGTTGAACCGGGCATATCCCAGCCGCACGGCACCGCCCACCACGAGGGTGAAGAGGGTCCAGACCACAATGCAGACCACCAGCACTGCCAGCAGCCTGCCGCCGTTGGCCTGTGAAAACAACTCAAAGGGAACCGCCGGGCGTGATGTTGGAATTCTGGTTGGCACGGTTCGCGTTGGATGTAATGTTCCCGGTTGCGTTTACAATATTGGCACCCAGCGCACTGGCGAGCAACCCGGCCAGCACCGCTGTTTTCCATCTTCCACGCAGGGCATCCCGGGCAAGAGCACGGTAATCAGCAGCTAGTTTCATATTGGCAGCCTCCTTATCCGCAATGGACCGCATTTCTTTCCACTGGAAATTGGTTCCTTTTTCTTAAATACGGTTCATCACACTGAAAAATTGCAGCTTCCCGGGCCGGCAGGCAAAAATTTTTCCGGCACACAAAAAGGAAAAGGCGGCACTCGATTGCAGAAGTGCCGCCTTTTCAGGAGAAGAAAGTAGATCGTTCCGTTATGCGCTCATTACACCAGGCCCGTCAGCTGAGGCAGGGCCATGGACACTGCCGGGATGTAAGTGACCAGCAGCAGGCCGCCGATGATGGCGACATAGTACATGAGCATGTAAGGCAGGATCTTTTCCAGGCTGGTACGGCCCACCTTGATGCCGACGAACAGCGCGTTGCCGACAGGGGGGCGTGATGTTGCCGATGCAGAGGTTGTACACGAGGATCATACCAAAGTGGATGGTGCTCATGCCAAAGCTCTGGCAGATAGGCAGGAACAGCGGGGTGAAGATCAGGATCGCCGGGGTAACATCCATGAAAGTGCCGGACACCAGCAGGATGACGTTCATGATCAGGAGGATGATGTACTTGTTGTTGGTCAGGCCCAGCAGCAGAGCCGCCACGGCATCGGGGATCTGCAGGAACGCCATGACCCAGCCCAGAATGTTGGACACGCCAACCAGGAAGACGACCATGCCGGACATCTTGGCAGAGTCCACGAGGATCTTCCACAGGCTTTTCAGGTTGATGGAGCGGTAGCAGAATGCCAGGATGAGGGCGTAGACCACGGCGATAGCAGAGCCCTCGGTGGCGGAGAACACACCGCCGATGATGCCGCCGATGACCACAATGATCAGGGACAGGGAAGGCAGGGCGCGCAGGGTGCAGATGCCGAGGTTCTTCCAATCGAACTTGCCGGGGGTGCCCTTATAGCCCAGCTTCTTGGCCAGGATGACACCGACCACGGCGCAGGCCAGAGCCCAGATGATGCCGGGGACATAACCGGCCATGAACAGGGCAGCCACGGAGGTGCCGCCGGAAGCCAGCGAGTAAGTGATCAGGGCGTTGGAGGGAGGGATCAGCAGGCCGGAGCAGGAGGAGGCCGCATTGGTAGCAGCGGTGACAGCCGGGTCATAGCCCTGCTCCTCGGCACCGTCGCGGATCATGGAGCCAACGGCAGCAGCGGCGGCGGAAGCGGAACCGGAGATGGCACCGAACAGGGCGTTGGTGCCAATGTTGGTGATGAGCAGCGCGCCGGGCAGCTTGCCCAGAATGGACATGACGAAATCCACCAGGCGCTTGGCAATGCCGCCCTGGTTCATGATGTTGCCCGCCAGGATGAAGAACGGAATAGCGGTCAGGCTGAACTTGCTCATGCCCACGAACGTGCGCTGGGCAGCCGTCAGCACGGCAACGTTCAGGTCAATGGACGAGAGAATGGCCGTCAGAGAAGAAACGGCGATGGCGTACGAGATGGGCACGCCCAGGAACAGCAGCGCCAGCAGGACTGCCAGAATGACCAACAATGCTTGAATTGCCACGGTTTAGCCCTCCTTCTTTTCGTTTGCAGCGGCTTTCTCGGCCTCGACCTTGGCGATGGCCTCGGAAGCCTCATCGGCGACCTCCAGCGAGATGGTGCCGTTGGCAATGCCGATAATGTTCAGCACGGAATACACCAGAATGATCACGCCGCAGATGGGCATGACCCAGTAGAACACGCCCACGGCTACGCCCAGCGAGGAGGTCTGCTGTCCCATAGCCAGTTTGGAGACCTGGAAGCCGCCGAAGACGAGGATGGTGGCGGAGAAGAGGAACGCCACGACCTCCCACAGGATGTGGAACGCCTTGCGCATGGTGGGGTTGAACCGGTCCACCAGCACGGGAATGTTCATGTGGCCGCGCTCACCGGAAACGATGGTGGCACCAAACAGGGTGCTCCAGCCGAACAGATAACCCACCAGTTCCTCCGACCATGTGGAGGGAGAGTTGAAGATATAACGTACGATGACCTGATAGGTGGTCAGCACCACCATGACCGTCATGCTCAGGCCAGCCAGAAGCTCAAGCGCCTTGTTCAGCGCGGTACGAAATTTTTCCATATTGGCCTCTCCTTAGTTTGCGGACGCGTATTCGGCGTTGTATTCCTGAATGCGGTCATAGATCGGCTGCAGCTCGGGGTTGGCAGCCAGCACCGAGGTGTGCAGGGGTGCCATGGCCTCCTGGAACGGGGCGGTGTCCGGGTAGAGGAAGTTGACGTGCTGCTCGTTCTCGGCCTTGTTCTTCGCCTCTTCCACGGCAGCGGCCCAGGCATCCCGCTCCACCTGATTGATGAGCTGGAAGCCCTCCTCAAAGATGGCCCGCTCGTCGGGCGAGAGGTTGGAGAGGAACTCGTAGTTGGCCACCAGCAGGTCGGGGACCATCTGGTGCATGTCGTAGGAGTAATACTTGCAGATGTCGCCGTGGCCGTTGTCGGTCAGGGCCAGCTCGTTGTTCTCCGCGCCGTCCAGAATGCCGGCCTGCAGGGCGGTGTACACATCACCAAAGCCCATGGGGGTGGCGGTACCGCCCAGCAAACGCATCATCTCCACATTGGTGGGGGACTGTTGGACACGAATTTTGAGGCCTTTCAGGTCAGAGGGCTGGTTGACGGGGGTCTTGACGGTGTAGAAGTTGCGGGTGCCCGCGTCCAGCCAGGTAACGGTCTCCAGACCAGCTTTCTGGGTGGTCAGGAAGATCGGGTCGGTGACCTCATTGTCCTCCATGGCGGCGTGGTAAGCCTCCTCGCTGGAGAACAGATACGGCAGGTTGAAGATCTGGTACTGGGAGCTGAACGTCTCCATGATGGCGTTGGAGGCCACCACAAAGTCGATGGCGCCCGTCTGGGTCAGCTGTACCATCTCGGTCTGGCTGCCCAGCAGCTCGCTGGGGTAGACCTCCACGCGGTACTTGTCCCCCAGTTTCTCATTGATAAAATCCGCAAACGCGGTCAGGCCCAGGTGGTCGGGGTGGTTGGCCGACTGCACATGGCCAATGCGGATGATCCGGCGGTCATCCGCAGCCTCTCCCCCGCCGCATCCGGTCAGCAGCAGGCCGCTTGCCAATGCGGCCGTGCCCATCAGCGACAGGAATCTTCTTCTCTTCATGCGTTGTATCCTCCCTTTTTCGATTCACGGTTTGTAAATTTATTGTAACAAAGGGTTCTTTGCCGCGAAACGGGAATTTTTTGTGAACCGCAGGACTATTTTGTCATTCTTGTATCCAAGTACAATTTTTTCGTCTCCGAGGAGAAAGAAACTGGCAAAAAAGAACCGGAAGCACGTCCAAATCAGGCGTACTTCCGGTTCTTTGCCACACTTTAGTTGTTTAAATTTTCTAGCCGGTATTCCGAGGGGGTCTTGCCGGTGATCCGCTTGAACACCCGGGTAAAATAGTTGGCATCGGCATAGCCGCAGGCGGTGCTCACGTCTTTCAGGCTGAGGCGGGGGTCCAGCACCAGCTGCCGTGCTTTCCCCACCCGGTACTCGTTGAGGTAGGCCGAAAAGTTGACCTTGAAGCACTGCTTGAACCTCTTGCAGAAATAGGCATCCGAGTAGCGCAGGGCTGTTGCCGCGTCCTGCATCGAGATATCCTCCCGGTAGTGGGCTTCAATAAACGAGAGCATCTCCGCCCGGATGATGGAGGTGCGGACATCCTCGTCCTCTTCCTCGGTGTGGAGCGGGGCAGCCGGGGCCGTAGGCTGTGCCCGGGGCGGCAGCGGCGTGCTCCGGGCCGACACCTGCCGGATGGCGTCCTCTACCGCAAACACCAGCTCCTGCTCCTTATAGGGCTTAAGCAGGTAGTCCAGCGCCCGCACCGCAATGGCCTGCTTGGCGTAGGCAAATTTATCATATCCGGTCAGGAAGAGGATGCCGCAGTTCTTGTCCGTCTCCCGGATCTTGCGGGCCACTTCCAGCCCGGTGTAGCCGGGCATCTCAATGTCCAGGATGACCACCTGCGGGGCCTCCCGGGCAAACAGCTCCAGCGCCTCCCGCCCGTTGCGGGCCTCGTATAGGACAATCAGGTCGCCCAGATACTTTTTGCAGCGTCTTGCAGAGGACTTTCCGCTCGATCAGCTCATCCTCCGCCACCAGCAGCTTGCACTTCATGCTCGTTCCTCCTCTCCTCCCTGAGGGATCTCACACCGGATGACGGTGCCATGCCCCGCCCGGCTGAACACCTGCATTTTTCCTGTATCCGGGTAGAGCATGGACACCCGCCGGAAGATATTTCCCAGTCCGATGCTCTTTCCGGTCTGTTCGCTCTGCCGCATTTTTTCGCTCAGAGCGGCAAGTTCCTCTTCCGTCATTCCTTTGCCGTTGTCGGCCACGGTAACGTACAGCATTCTCCCCTGCCGCCAGACCCGCAGCAGGATGCGCCCGCCCTCCTCGCAGGCTTTCAGCCCGTGGGAGAACGCGTTCTCAATGACGGGCTGCAATGTAAACGACGGCAGCCGCACCCGCGCCGGGTCTACCAAGATCTGCTTTTCCACGGTAATGCGTCCATCAAACCGCATCTGCTGGAGGTAGATGTAATCTTCCAGCCCGTCCAGTTCCTCCTCCAGCGTGATCTGCTGGCGCTTGGTGCGCAGGTTGTGCCGGAACAGGTTGCCCAGGCTGACGATCATCTTGTCGGTGGTCTCGGCGTCTTCCAGCCGGGCCATGCAGGAGATCATGTTCAGGGTATTGAAGAGGAAATGCGGGTTCACCTGGCTCTTGAGCATCTCCATCCGGGTGTGATCCAGGTCTTTTTCCAGGGCCAGATTCCGCACTTCCTCCCGGTGGAGGGCGTTCAGGGTCGCCAGATGCTCCTGCATGGCGTGCTTCATCTGGTTGAACGTCCCGGTCAGCCGCCCCACCTCATCCTGGCTGTGGACCGGCAGATCCTGCCCGGAAAAATCGTTATCCGCAATGCTGCGGGAAGCCCGCGCCAGCGCCAGCAGGGGCCGCACCACGGCCCGGGACAGCATATCCAGCAGCACCAGCATCAATGCCAGCGCCATAAGGAACAGCCCCAGATACACCCAGGGCAGCTGCTCCAGCTGGTCGGCCTGTGCACTGTAAGCGGCGTTCTCCTGCTCCAACGTGGCCTGCGTCAGCCGGAGGGCGTACTCGGAGAGGTAATCCTGCAATTCCATCACCCGGTACATCTGGTCCACATAGGTATCCGCCGCCGGGGTCATCTGCAAAAAGGCGTCCCGGTACTTCTGGTAGCCCGCATAGCCCTGCAGCAGGTTCCAGGTGCGGGCGTAGCGGTCCTCGCCGATCTTTTCATAATCAAAGGGCAGCTCCGCCAGGCTGGCTTCGGTGATCTCGCAGGCCGTCTGATACTCCTCCGTGTTCTCCTGCGAGGGCTCCCGCACCATCCGGGAGAACGCCTTGGTCTCCGCCGCCAGCGCATCCTGCACGGTGTAACAGGCGCTGTTATCGGCCAGCATCGCGTCAAAGGCGGTGCTGGTCCACCGCCCCACAGCGGTAGCCATCCCGATGGACACCAGCGTCACGGCCAGAATCGCCCCCAGCCAGCCGGTCACTTTCCGCCGCAGCGAAAGTCCCCGCACCCGTTGCTCTGCCATCTTCTCCCCTCCCCCGCTGTTTTGTCCGTTTCGCATTTTCTTTAGTATAGTGTTTTTGCGGGCAAAGTGCAAGCTGAACAAAAAAGGCACCGCGCCCCTCCCCGTTTCCGGGAAGCAGAGCGCGGTGCCTTTCTGGTTTTATGAGATCAAGGGATCAGCCCTCAGCCGCGGTACTCGGCTGGCAGCTGGTCGAGGGTCTGCCACTTGGTCATGGCGTCCTCCAGCTTCATACCGTTGGCCACGGCGTCGCGGCGGCAGGCGTTGACAGCCTGGATCTCTTTCATCTTCTCGCCGGTCAGGCTGTAGCCTTTCATGGCGATGAGGGTGGCAGCCCATGCCACCATGGGGATGATGCAGAACAGCACGATGACCACCCGGTTCATGCCGGGGGTGTAGGGGTCGTACTGGGTGGGCAGGCTTTCGAGGCCGATGAAGCTGACTGCAACACCCACAACGGTAGCGGACAGGCTGGAGACCAGCTTGTCCACCAGGCTGAACAGGGTGCCCATGATGCCCGGGATGTAGTTGCCGGAGCGGTAGGTCTCGTAGTCGGAGCAGTCGGCCACCATGGGGATGGGCATATCAGCCGTTGCGTAGTAAGCGCCATAGCCGATGCCGAAGAACGCGATGAACAGGATGGTGTACAGATTGATGGACAGGCCGTTCTCGCCCATGATGGACAGGGTGAACGCATCGCTCTTGCCCCAGAGCAGCAGCAGCACCAGCACGCCGATGTAGCAGAGGAACGCCACGGAGACATACTTCATCAGGCTGGCCTTCTGGCCCTGCTTCTGGCTGGTGCGAACGGTGAGCAGGAAGAAAGGCACGCTGAACACATAGCCCAGCACCATCATGGGCAGGTAGAGGCCGTCGTAATTGCCCATCATGCAGCCGTACAGCATACAGAGCACGGTGGTGTTGGTGGCGATGGAAAGTGCCAGCTTGCAGCCAGCACCGGCCACCATCAGCCGCTGCATGGGGTTATTGTTCTTGATGATCTGGATATACTCGGAGACTTTGACTTTCTCGGTCTTCTCGCCGCCGATGCCGAAGTACTTGGGCTGATCTTTCTCCCAGATGCCGATAACGGCCAGCAGGGTGAGCAGGATGGAGATGACGATGCCCACAGGAGCCAGGGTGCGGAAGAACCCGGCGGAAGCGTAGCCGCCCTCATAGTTCTTGGCCAGGATGGGGGCAAAGAACTGCATGGCACCCATGCCCAGCAGGCTGCCCACCGTGTTGAAGATGGTAAACAGGGGGCGCTGCTTGGGGTCGTTGGTCAACACGGTCTGGCCAGAGCGGGTGCAGCTGGTCTGGAACGTATAGCCGATGACCCAGACCGCGTACAGAGCCACAAACGCCACGTAGCGCAGAGCCATGGCGCTGGCCGGGATGAGGGGGGTCAGGCAGTACAGCGCGAGGATGCTGGCCGCCATGATGAGGTTGCCAATGACCATGAAGGGCCGGAACTTGCCGAACTTGCCGTTGGTGCGGTCCATCAGGGCGCCGATGATGGGGTCGGTGATGGCGTCGAACAGGCGCATGCCGGTGACCATGACCGAAGCAAAGAGCATGGAGAGGGCCAGCACCTTGCTGCCGAAAGTAGCGATGTAGGAAAGCACCAGCACATAGTACACGTTCGTCGCGCCGTTGTTCAGCGGAAACAGCACCAGCTGGTAGGTTTTGGCGCGGTTCAGGCCCGGCGCCTTTGCGGTTTGTTCACCCATTTGCGGTGTCTCCTTTTTTCTAAAAAAGCGGCAGCCTGCCCGCCTTTTGTTGGGGGGGACAGGCTGCCTTGGGTTTCTTGCGGGGGATCCTTGGGGAAATGAGAAGAAGAGGAAAGAATCTACTTGGAGATTACTGCTGGTCCGCCGCGGGAGCGGTGTTCACAGCGCTCTTTTTTGGCTTTGAGGGCCTTGCTGAGCTGCCATGCGCAGAGCACGGTCAGCACAGCCAGCACAGCGATCAGTGCGTAGATCGCGGTCTGCCACCAGGGGGTAACGGTCTTCAGGGTATCGGTGGATGCCCAGCCGTTCATGGCGTTGGAGTTGACGACGGTGTACAGGATGTGATGCATTGCGTTGCGCATCTGGGTCACAATGTAAGCGTCGTTCTCATAGTTCGCAGCCTTGGTGGTGTGGATCTTGGGCATGGGGCTGTCCCAGATATCGGAACCGGCGATCAGGCCGTCCACCAGGTCCATGTACTGGCTGGAACCAGAGAAGTCGGTGATGCACATGCCGCGCATCCCCAGCTCCTCACGCAGGAAGCCGGTCAGCAGGTTCTGGTTTGCGCCGCACCAGGTAGCGCCCCAGCGGTTGAAGCCGGTCATGACATCCCACGCGCCGCCATCGGTAATGGCCTTATCGGCCACTTCCAGATAGATCTCACGGGCGGTCTGCTCGTTCAGCCAGGTGTTCACGCCGCGGCGGCTGGTCTCGGAGTCGTTCAGGGCAACGTGCTTCAGGTAGACGTACACGCCCTTGGACTGGATGCCCTGCACCTCGGTAGCGCAGATGGTGCCAGCAATGAACGGATCCTCCGCGTAATACTCGAAGTTACGGCCGCAGTAAGCGGTGCGGTGCATGTTGATGCCGGGGCCGTACAGGCCGGAGTAACCCATGGCCAGGCAGTCCTCGCCAATGCAGCGGCCCACATCGTTGATGATGGCCACATTGAAAGTAGCAGCCATGACATCCTCAGAGGTGTAGCACATGGCGGACGCGCCACCGGTCAGGGCAGCAGACAGGCCCTGGGGACCGTTCTCGTCCTTGGTAGCCGTCTTGCCGATGGAGGCGGCAGCGGCCGTGTTGTGGAAGCCCAGGGTGATGGTGTTGACCATCTCGTCATAGGTCAGCTGATCCAGCAGGGTATTCCACTCGGGATCATCAAAGTCCTTGCCGATCATGGAAGCCAGGGTCAGACCGTTCTTGGCACCCAGAGTGGGCATCTCGACGCTGTCGGCCAGGCTGCCGTCGTACTGGGTGAATGCCAGGTCAGCAGCCAGAGTCTCGTTGGCAGTGAGCTGTGCGGGAGCGGTGGGGATGGTGCCGGTCCAGTCAGAGCGGCTCATCCAGGTCACGGAGCCGGGAGCGTCGCTGCTCTTGTTGGGGTCGGACTCATCAAACAGGTTGGTGATGGCAGTGCCGTTGGCGCTGACAGCGTAAGTGGTGGTATCCAGAGCGGGGTTGTTCCAGGTGTAAACCAGAGAAGCATCGCCATCGGCGGTCATGCGGCCGTTGGTGTTCTCCACGGTGTAGCCCTTGGCAGCCAGAATGTTGTTCAGGGCGTTGTGGGAGTCGGTGCCCACGGTGAAGTAGTAGTCGCCAGCGTCCACGATGTAGGTCTTGGCCCTGTTGGCATCGTAGGTGCGCAGCTCGCTCTTCTTGACGGTGATGTTCACGGTCTCAGAAGCACCGGGAGCCAGGACATCGGTCTTTGCGAAGCCAGCCAGCTCGACTGCAGCCTTTTCAATGCCGTTGGCCTTGTCGTAATCGGTGTAGGGAGACTGGAAGTAGACCTGCACGGTCTCCTTGCCGGAATAGGTCTTGCCGGAGTTGGTCACGGTCAGGCTGATGTCAAAGGCATCGTCAGACTCGGTGACATTGAAGTTGCTGTAGGTAAAATCGGTGTAGCTGTCGCCGTAGCCGAACGGATAAGCAACCGTCTTGGCCCAGTCATAGTCGCCCGCGTTCGCAGTGCCCATGACCACGTCCTCGTAACGGGTCTCAAAGTAACGGTAGCCCAGGTAGATGCCCTCCTGGTAGACGCTGTACATGCCCTGCACGTCGGCACCCTCGGTCAGCAGGTTGTACTCTGCCGCGTTGGGGTAAGCCTGGGTGTAGAAGTTGTACATGGCGGGGTTTGCCATGTTGTCGTACAGGTAGGTATCGACCAGAGAGCCAGAGGGGGTCACCGCGCCGGACAGCAGCTGTGCCACACCGTTGATACCGGTCTGGCCCACGTCGCCGATCCACATCGCAGCGTCGATGCCGTAGTCCTCACCGCAGATCTCGGGGTTGAGGAAGTCCAGCTCGATGGCGTTGGAGCTGTTGAGCAGGACGATGATGGACTTAAAGGTGCCGTTGTCTTTCAGAGCCTTGAGGTTCTGCAGCAGCTCCAGCTCCTCCGCGGAGAGAGCCAGATAGTTGCCGTCGCCCTCCTGGCCGGAGATCCAGCTGTCGTTGGTGCCATTCTCACCGCTGGGCAGGTCAGCACCCTCGCCGCCGGAACGGGAGAGGACCACGATGGCGGCATCGCCGTACTCAGCAAAGCTGGACTCAGCGCTGGACAGAGCGCTCCAGGGAGCCTCGTTGACAGCGTACTGGGTGTTCGCCTCCAGAGTATCGGAGATGGAAGCGGGGGTCAGGCGGCTGTACTTGCTCATCATGGAGTCAGAGCTGTACAGGTCCCACAGGGTCTGGTTGACGGATGCCCTGGGACTCCAGAGCCTGCTTGAAGTTGGGAGCCTTGCTGGTATCGACAGAGCCGGAACCGGTACCGCCGTACATCAGGTCCACGGAACCGTGGCCGAACAGGCTGACCTTGGTGCCCTGTGCCAGAGGCAGGGCAGCGTTCTGGTTCTTCAGCAGGGCTGCGCCCTCGGCCTCGACCTGAGCGCACAGCTCGGCCTCATAAGCCTCACGCTCCTCATCGGAAGCAAAGCCTTTTTTGAAATACTCGGTATCCTCTGTGTTGCTGCTGTCGTGAATGATCTGATAGGTCGATGCATTCAGAGCAACGTTGATGGTGGTGGCGTACTGGTTTGCAATGATATTGCCAACGATGGCCGCGATCGTCAGGATCGCGGTGATGGCAGTCAGAGCAGACCATAAACCCACCTTGGATTTCTTGTTCTTCATGGGTTCTCCTCCTTTTTATTGATACAATAGCCGGCTTTGTGGGAAAGGCGGCGCTTGCCTTGGGGAATCCGCCCGGGCTTACACCCAGTTGGCGCTCTTGGACTTGGTCTTGACCAGCTTGTAGCCGGGGTTGGGGGTGTCCACCTTACGGAACGATGCCGTGTCGATGCACTCCCCTGCCACAGCCTGCAGCTTGACCTCGCCGTTCAGCGGCACTTTGAACGTGAAAACATGCTCGCCGGTCTGCTCCGCGATCTTCTGGCCGTCCGCAAACAGGGCAACGGTCTTCTGGTTGGAGTAGACCTTGACTTCGATCTCGTTGGCGGCGCGGTCCGTAAACCGCTTGGAGCAGATGTGGACGAACGCCTCATCGCTCCACCATGCCTTATAGAGGTAGAAGCTGTCTTTCTTGGTCTTCCGGTCAAACGTGACAAGACCTTTATGGTTCATGCCCGGCTCGCCGCCCTGGTCACGGGCGTCGGCTGCAAAATCGAACATGTTCCACACATGGGTCGCCCACAGCCACGGGTGGCGGTCGAAGCACCTCAGCATATACTCGTGGTACTTGGCCTGATATTCCTCGGTATGGTCGCCCCGGCGGGGGTGGGCACTGTGGAGGTTGGGCATTCCCTCCGCGCCGTACCGAGAAGCCCAGCGCCCGGTTGGGATACACCAGATGGAAGAAGGAGATCCACAGGTCGTTGAGGAACAGTCCGGGCACGTACCAGCCCAGGTACAGGTTCCAGGACACCAGGTCGGTGATGTGGGCCGAGCGGTTGAAGGGTCCGCACATGGCGTAGCAGGCCAGCGTGGTCAGGCGGGTGGGGTCCATCTTGTGGCACAGGTCGTTGAGCATGTGGTGGTTGTCCAGCATGTCGGCCTTATCCTTGGTGGAAATGGTGATCTCATTGGAGACGCCCCAACAGACGATGCAGGGATGGTTGTAGTTCTGGTAGATCAGCTCTTCCATCTGGTCGATGGTGTTCTCCCGGCCATTGGGCAGATGCTCGGAGATGTAGGGGATCTCCGCCCAGACCACCATGCCGTACTCGTCGCACAGGTCGTAGAAGTACTGGTCGTGCTGGTAGTGGGCCAGCCGGATGGTGTTGGCACCCAGCTCCCGGATGAGAGTCATATCCTCATCGTGCATCTCCCGGGTGATGGCATTGCCCAGACCCTTGCGGTCCTGATGGCGGGAGACGCCGTGGAGCGGGTAAGAGCGGCCATTGAGGAAGAAGCCTTTCTTGGGGTCTACCCGGAAGCTCCGGACGCCCACGCGGGTGGAAACGGTGTCCACCACTTCCCCGCCCTGCTCGAGCTCCACCACGCAGGTGTAGAGGTAGGGGTCTTTCACGCCGTCCCACAGGTGGGGGTGTGCCAGCGTCATGGTGACGTCTTTGCCCTCGGCGGCGGCCACGGTGTTGCCCTCGGCGTCATTCAGGGTGACGCGGACGGTGCCCTCGCCCTCGAGGCGGGTCTCCACCCGGATGTCGGCGGTGTGATCCTTGCACAGGGTGGGCGTCACTTTCACGCCGGTGTCGCCGTAATGGCCCAGTGCAATGTGATCTTTATGGACCACCAGCAGGCTCACGTCACGGTAGATGCCGCCGTAGAACGTGAAGTCGGCTTTCTGGGGGTAAACATGGTCGTTGACACTATTGTCCACCTCCACGGTCAGGATGTTCTCCTCTCGCAGCAGGGTGGTAATGTTGGCGCGGAACGTGGAATAGCCGCCGTCGTGCACGCAGACCTCGGTGTCGTTCAAGACGACCTTTGCGCTGGCGTTCACGCCCTCGAACTGGAGCCACACCTGCTGGCTGACCTCCTCAAAGGCCGGAGCCGCAAAACGGGTGCGGTAGACGCAGGTGCCCCGCCAGTAATCGTTGCCGCCGTCCTGGCCGTCGATGGCGTTCCAGGTGTGGGGCAGGTCCACGGCAGTGGTGTTCCCCTCCGGGCCGATGAACTGCCAGTTTTTCATCAGTCGGACAATTTTGCGCATAAGCCGTCTCCTTAAACTTGGTCGTATTTTCACGGGATTCATTCCGCTCGTTTTCGTTCGTCAGTATTTTATCAAAGCAAATATTTTTTGCAAGATGGTTGCGAAAAGTGGTCGTTTTGAGAGGATATTCGGTTTTTTGCTTCCAAAGCCAAAGCAAAATCATTGTGCAACTTTCACAATCAGTTGTATCCAACAAACGTTGCGAATCGCCAGAGGCTCTCCCTTTGGGAGAGCTGGCGCGCAAGCGCCTGAGAGGGCAAGGACGCTTCCAAACAATAAAAATACAGCGATACGCATTCTCTTTGTCAGAGTCCGCATATCGCTGTGTTTTCATTATTTTGTTTTACTCTCCCTGCTTCAGCGGAAAAATGATCTTGATGGCAAAAAAGCCGTTCTGCGTTTCCGTGGTCAGGGTGCCGCTGTATTTCTGCACGATGCGGCGGAGCACTTTCAGCTCGTAGGCCTCGGTACGGGTCGCGGCAGCCTCCGGCTCCCGAGCCGGGCTGATGACGTTGATGACGATAAAGCTCTGCCGCACGCAGACCAGCAGGTCGATGTTCCGCCGGGCCGGATCGGGCGTCCGCACGGCTCCCTCTATGGCGTAGTCCAGCGCGTTGGCAAACAGGGCGTACAGGTCGCCGGGCTCAAAGCCCTGCAGGCAGCTGCCGTTGGCCACTGCATTGAGCTGCACCCGCCGGGACTGGCAGAGCAGGGTCTTCTCGGTGAGCACCACGTCCAGCACCTCGTTGCCGGAGTTCGCCCCGGCGTCGTAGAGGCGGGCGGCGTTCTCCGCCTCCTCCAGCGTCTCCCGCGGCACCGCGTCCGGGGCCAGCTTGCGCAGGGCCGCGATCTGCACCCGCAGCTCGTGGCAGCGCTTGTTGATGATGTTCACGTTCTGCCGCGCCACCTGATACTGCTGGCGCTGCCGCTCGTAGAGCAGATTCAGTGTTTCCATCTCCTTTTGGAGGTCGGATTTTTTGAACAGTTCCGTCTGCAGATAGAGCAGCGTCAAAAAGTAAAGCTGCCCGATGAGGGTGGTGCCCACAACACTCATGGGCCAGTCCAGCGCCTGGGCACTGCTTAAAAGCGCCGCCTGCAGCATGAACATAATCCCCATAAAAAACGCGCTGGCCAGCTGCCGGGGCCCGATGTGGTACACGCCTTTGTCCGGGATCTTCCGGGCCAGTGTCCCGCAGATGACTCCATAGAACACCACACCCGTCAGCACCTGCAGCAGCTTGACCGGGACACTGTTCATATTCAGCGGATGGCTTTTCACCGCGCAGAGCAGCTCAAAGAGGTTCCAGCCCTCGTAAGCCGTCTGGGCCGTCAGCAGGCTCCACACCGCGCAGTAGAGGGCACTCTTTTTGTCGATCTCCACACAGGCATAGATCATGGCACCCAGCAGGATAAAAAAGCCGACATACATTCCCAGCAGGGAGATCTGCAGCTGCACCAGCGAGTTGCTCTGGGCCATGGGGTCCAGCAGCCAGGTCAGGGCCATCAGGGACAGCAGCAGCTCCACGGCCCGGAGCCAGAACCGTTCCCGGTGCTTGAGCGGGTAGCAGAACGCCAGCGCCGCGCCCCACCGCAGCACCGCCCGAAAAAACACATGCCTGCCGACAACGATCACAGCACACCTCCCAGATAGGAGGCCACCGCCGTCATAAAGGCGGCTTTCTGGCGACGGCTGATCTCCAGGCGGGCGTCCCCCACCTGCACAAAATCATTTTCCACGCCCCGGACGTACTGCAAGTTGACCAGATAGCACTGGTTGCACCGGGCAAAGTGGTAGGCAGCCAACTGCTTTTCAGCCCCGGCCAGGCTCCCCCGCACCGCGTACTCCTGGGTGGCGGTGTGGTAGTAGAGCATCCGGTTGCGGGTCTCCAGATACAGGATATCGCCGGTGTCCAACAACTGCATCCCGCCGCCCGAAAGCTGCAGGGCCACCTGCCCACCCTTGCGGCGCTGCACCCGCTGGATGGCCCGGGAGAGCTTGGTGCAGAACGCCCCATAGCTGACCGGCTTGAGCACATAATCCAGCGCGTCCACCTCGTACCCCTTGATGGCGTACTGGGCCATGTTGGTCACGAACACCAGCACCACATCCGGGTCCACCGCACGGATGCGCTCCGCCGCCCCGAAGCCGCCCAGCCGGGGCATTTCCACATCCAGAAAAATGATGTCATACCCGGGCTGGTACCCCTCAGCAATGACGGCCCCGTCCGCAAAGGGTTCCACTTCCGCCTGCAGGCCCTGCTCCCCGGCGTACTGCCGGATGAACTGGCACAGGCTCTCCCGCACCTCGGTCTGGTCTTCCACCACGGCGATCTTCAGCACGGATGCTCCTCCTTTTCACACTTCCTGTTTTTCGGCTTACCGGTGTCCCTCCAGCCAGCGCAGCGCAAAGTAGCTGTACGCCGCGCTGCCCTCCCAGAGGACGCTGTCATCAAACCGGACTTTGGGGTGGTGCTGGCCGTAGCGGTAGCCCCGCTCCGGGCTGCCGCAGGCCAAAAACATGCTCACCGTGGGCACCTCATGGCTCACGAATGCAAAGTCCTCACTGCCGCCGCCAGGTTTTCCACCCGTGAGCGGGGCCATATCCATGGCACCCTTCCCCAGCAGGTCGGTCATATAGGTCATGGCATCCTGTGCCAGGGCCTTGTCCACCATCATGCAGGGGCAGTAGTCCGAGAACTCCACCTCCGCTGTGCAGCGGAACGCCTTTGCCACGCCCTCGGAAATCTCCGTCATCCGCTGCCGGATGAACGCCCCGGTCTTGTTGTCGGGGTCGGTGGTGCGGATGGTGCCCCACATCTCGGCGGTGTCCGGGATGACATTGGAAGCAGCTCCCGCCGCAAACCGCCCGGTGGTCAGCACGCCAAAATCATTCTGGGAGAGTTCCCGGGCGTTGATCTCCTGCAATGCAATGTGGATATGGGCCGCGGCCGTAATGGGGTCAATGCAGTTTTCCGGCATGGAACCATGGCCGCCTTTGCCGTGCACCACAATGTGGTATTGCTCACAGCTTGCCATGGTGATGCCGCCGCCCGGCACCAGCACCTCGCCCAGAGGCAGAGGCATCCCGGCCAGCACATGGAACATGACCGCCGCGTCCACTTTCGGGTTTTCCAGCAGGCCGTTGGAGATCATATCCGGGGAGCCCTGGAAAATCTCTTCGGCCGGCTGGAATTCCAGCTTGACGGTGCCTTCGATCTCCTCCTCGTGCTCTTTCAGCAGCTTTGCCGCACCCAGCATCATGGCCGTGTGCATATCGTGGCCGCAGCCGTGCATCTTGCCCGGCACCTCGGAGGCAAACACCTCTCCGGACTCCTCAAAGATGGGCAGGGCGTCCATATCGCCCCGGAGCAGGATGGTCTTGCCCGGGCGCTTTCCCCCGGCCAGCGCGAGGACACCCGCCCTGCCGCAGTCCTGCGGCGCATAACCCATCTCGGTCAGGGCCTGCTTGACCAGCGCCTTGGTCTTGGGCAGGTCAAAGCCCACCTCCGGGTTGCGGTGGATCGTCCGCCGCCATTTCTGCAGCTGAGGCTGCAGGGTCTTCGCTTCATCCAGCAATTCATTCGGCTTCATCATCCAAACATCGCTCCTTTGCAAAACGCCCTCTCAGGCAGCTGAGAGGGCGGATGATCTTATGTTACTCCTGCGTGTTACCAGCTCCGTCCGGATGGTACTGTGCACAGGTGCACTTTTTCCATTTGAGGCCGCTGCCGCAGGGGCAGGGATCGTTGCGGCCGATCTTGATCACCCGCACGGGCTGGCCCTTGGGGGCACCCTTGGCGCCGGGGGCACCGTTGCCGGGCACAAAGCCCTCACCGGTAGGCTTGGCCACCTGCTCCCGCTTGGGAGCGGCACCGGCTTTCCGCACCTCGATGGTCAGCAGCATCTTGATGCTGGACTCCCGGATGGAATCCACCATCTGGTCAAACATATCAAAGCCCTCGATGCGGTACTCGACCACGGGGTCTTTCTGGCCGTAGCCGCGCAGCGCAATGCCCTGCCGCAGCTGATCCATATTATCAATATGGTCCATCCACTGGCGGTCTACGCACTTGAGCAGGCAGATACGCTCCAGCTCCCGCATGAGGGGGGCACCGTAGCGCTGCTCTTTATCGTTGAGGACATCCATGCCGCGGTCATACAGCAGATCGGCGATGCCCTCGCGGCTCAGGCTGTCATAATCCTCCACCGTGTAATGGAAGTCGGCATCGGTGGTCAGCCAGCCCTGATAGTGACGGCGGAGAGCACCAAAGTCCCACTCATCCTTGACATCGCCCGCCAGGAACTGGGCGCAGGAAGAGTCGATGTTCTCCCGCAGCATCTTGTGCATCTCAGCGGAGATGTCTTCGCCGTCCAGCACTTTGTGGCGCTGGCCATAGATGATCTCGCGTTGCTGATTCATGACGTCGTCGTACTTCAGCACGTTCTTTCGGATCTCAAAGTTGCGGCCCTCCAGCTTCTTCTGGGCACTTTCGAGGGTGTTGGTGATCATTCGGTTCTCGATGGGGGTGTCCTCGTCGATCTTGAGGGTATCCATCAAGCCCGCCACACGGTCGCCGCCAAACAGGCGCATCAGGTCATCTTCCAGGCTCAGGTAGAACCGGGAAGCACCGGGGTCGCCCTGACGGCCGGCACGGCCGCGCAGCTGGTTATCGATGCGGCGGCTCTCGTGCCGCTCGGTGCCGATGATGAACAGGCCGCCTGCCTTGCGCACCTCGTCGGCCTCGGCCTCAATGGCGGGCTTGTACTGAGCGTACAGCTCCTCAAACCGCTTGCGGGCTGCCAGAATATTCTCGTCGGTGGTTTCCCCGTGGCCGTCGGATTCGGTCAGCAGCAGCTCCACGGCGCTGGGGTCGGCGTCCTCAGGCTTTTCGGGGTTGAGCAGATTCTCACAGAAGTGCTCCTTGCGCATCTGGGCCTTGGCCATGAACTCGGCGTTGCCGCCCAGCATGATATCGGTACCACGGCCTGCCATGTTGGTGGCGATGGTGATGGCACCCTTTTTGCCGGCCTGCGCCACGATCTCAGCTTCACGCTCGTGGTTCTTGGCGTTCAGGACGTTGAAATCCCGGGTGTAGCGCTGGAGCATCTTGGCCAGTGTCTCGCTCTTCTCCACGCTGACGGTACCCACCAGCACCGGCTGGCCATTCTTATGGCACTCCATCACCTGCTCTATGACCGCCTTGTACTTGCCGTTGACGGTCTTGTACACGGCGTCCGGGTAATCCTTGCGGATGTTGGGGCGGTTGGTGGGCACGGTGACGATGTTCAGGCCGTAAATCTCGGTGAACTCGGTGGCCTCGGTCTTGGCCGTACCGGTCATGCCGGCCAGCTTCTTGTACATGCGGAAGTAGTTCTGGAAGGTGATGGTGGCCAGCGTCTTGCTCTCGGCGGCGATCTTGACGCCCTCCTTGGCCTCGATGGCCTGGTGCAGGCCCTCGTTGTACCGGCGGCCGATCATCAGACGGCCCGTGAACTCATCGACGATGATGACCTCGCCGTCCTTGACCACATAGTCGATATCCCGCTGCATGACGCCGTAAGCCTTGATGGCCTGGTCGATGTGGTGGGCCAGGGTCATGTTCTCGGCGGCGGCCAGGTTCTCGATCTTGAAGTATTCCTCAGCCTTTTTGATGCCCTTGGCCGTCAGGGTGCAGGCCTTGTCCTTTTCGTCCACGACGTAATCGCCATCGGCCTGCTCATCGGTCTCCACCTTGTCTTCCAGCTCCACCACCACGCTCTTGCGCAGGGTGCGGACAAAGCGGTCCACCTGGGTGTACAGGCTGGAGGAGTCCTCGCCCCGGCCGGAAATAATCAGCGGCGTGCGGGCCTCATCAATGAGGATGGAGTCCACCTCATCGACGATGGCATACACATGGCCGCGCTGCACCATGTTGTCCTTGTAGGTCACCATGTTGTCGCGCAGATAGTCGAAACCAAATTCGTTGTTGGTGCCGTAGGTGATATCGGCATTGTAAGCACGGCGGCGGGCATCGCCGTCCAGCCCCTGCACGATGAGGCCCACGGTCAGGCCCAGCCAGCGGTAGAGCTTGCCCATCCACTCGCTGTCGCGCTTGGCCAGGTAATCGTTCACGGTCACCACATGCACGCCCTCGCCGGTCAGAGCGTTGAGGTAGGCGGGCAGGGTGGCCACCAGCGTTTTGCCTTCGCCGGTCTGCATCTCGGCGATGTCGCCCCGGTGCAGGGCGATGCCGCCCGTGACCTGCACGGGGAAATGTTTCATGCCCAGCACACGCCAAGCAGCCTCACGGCAGACGGCAAAAGCATCCGGCAGGATCTCATCCAGCGTGGAGCCAGCAGCCAGTTTTTCTTTCAAGGCCGGGGTCTGGGCCTGCAGCTCAGGATCGGACATGGCCTGATACTTGGGCTCCAGTGCCAGCACCTGCTTGGTCAGGGGGTTGATCTTTTTCAGCTCTCGGTCCGAGAAGCTGCCAAAGAGTTTTTCAGCAAGGGACATTGGTCACACCTCATCTATCAAAAATCCGGGCAGAAGCCTGCCCGCGCGGAAAACTAACATACAGATATATGATACACCAAACCCGCAGAGCCGTCAAATCCAACTCCCCTGTTTTTCCGGTGTTTTGAATGAACTTTCTGTCAAATCATTCCCATCGGCGTCTCTTTGCCGCATCTTTTCAAAATAAAACAGCGCCCGTACTCTTTGCAAAGCGCGGACGCTGTCGGTTTTTGTCTTCTGTTTTTAAAGGGTTTCCAGCACCCCGGGCAGCTGGCTGATGTCGTCGATGACATGGGCGCACACGGCCTCCAGCCGGGCGCGGGACTGATGCCCGCTGGTGCAGAGGACGCATTTTGTCCCCATGGCCGCCGCCACCTCGGCATCGTGGGTGGTATCCCCCACCATCACGCAGGCGGCAGGGTCCACCCCGCTGTTCCGGAGCCAGTCTTTGCCCACCTGCACCTTGCTCACGCCGTAAATGTCCTGAAGACCGAGCAACTCGGTAAAATAGTCCTCAAGACCCCGCGCGCGTACCTGCTCGATCAGGTAATCGCGGCGGGAGGCGGAAAGCACAGCCTGCTGCCAGCCCCGGCGCTGGAGCTCTGCCAGCGTGGCGGCGGCGTTTGCCATGGCAGGGCAATGCCGCTCGACTCCGGCGTTATAGTGCTCCATAAACCGGGCAGCCAGCTCCGGGTAGGGGTGTCGGGCAAAATCAAACCCGGCGCGGAGGTAATATTCCTCAATGGGGAAACCAAAGATCTCCCGGTATTCGGCAAGGTCATACCGCTGCGGGTAGGCGTGGCTTTCCAGCATCCAGTTCAGGCACCCGTGGGTGAAATCCACATCGTCCAGCAGGGTCCCGTTCCAGTCCCAGAAGATGATTCCGTTTGGCTGCATGGCTTCCTCCTTTTGTGAGGGCTTACTCAAAAATCTTTTTCAGGGCGGTGTTGGATTCAATGATCTTCACCAGCAGCACACCCAGCACGGTACAGCTGATGAGCTCGCCGATGCCCACCGAGATGCCGTTGGACACGCAGGCCAGCCAGAGCGGAGCCGAGGAGCCCGGCTCCGGGAAGAGCACCGCGATCTCAATGCCGATGATGACGGCATTGAACGCCACCGGAGGCAGCGAGGCCGGGATTGCCAGCCCGCCGATGCGGACATTGCGCAGCTTGTAGGTCACCACGCAGGCCAGCAGCGTTGCCAGCGTGCCAAGGATGACATCCACGATGGTGGAGCCCAGCAGGTTTGCCAGGAAGCAGCCCAGCACCACACCTGCAATATACTCCGCGCCAAACACAGGCAGCAGGCAGAGAGCCTCGGCCACACGCACCTGCACGGCACCGTAAGAGAGCGGCTGCAGCGCCATGCAGAGCACAACGTACAGGGCTGCCACCACCGCGCAGCGGGCCAGTTTGCGGACGGAAACATTATTTTTCATATTCTACTCCGGCGGAATGAATTTTGACCGCGCAGGGACCGCCAGTTCCTGCGGGTTTGGCCCGGCGTGGTTCGAGACACACCGGGGAGCCTAAAATCCTAAGTTGCTCTTTGGAGCTGTGCCCCAGGCACAGCAGAGAGAATTATAGCATAAAAATGATGAGAATGCAACAAAAAGCCCTCTCCGCTTCGCTTTGCTCCGCACCTCTCCCAAAGGGAGAGGCAAGACCTGGCTCCCTCTTTGGGGGAGCTGTCGAGCATTTGCGAGACGGAGAGGGCGTATTTTTAGTCTCTTGCGTGGCCCACATACACCAGCGCCAGGGTATCGGGGCCGGTGTTGGCAGAAACAACGCCGCCCAGCGTAAAGGTGATAAGCGGGTCTTTGCCAAAGGCTTTCTTGCAGGCCTTTTCCAGCTCTGCCGCCTGCGGGATGTTGGTGTGACCGATCATATAATCAAAGTCTTCCACATCCCCGGCGCGCTTCTTGCACAGCTCGATCATCGCAGGCACCACTTTGTCGTCGCCGCGCACTTTTCCCTCCACCTTGGTCTTGCCGTCGATGAGGGTGATGATGGGCCGGATGCCCATAAGCTCGCCCATGACAGCGGCGGCGGCGGAAATGCGTCCGCTCTTCTTCATCTGCTTGAGGCTGTAGGGTCCCAGGATGATCTCCATCCGGTTCATCCTGTCCTCAAACTCGTGGATGACCATGGGGATCTCCGCGCCGTTGCGCAGCTTGCGGGCCATCTCACACAGATACCAGCCAAACACCATGGAGTAGGTGTGGGGGTCGATGAGGTGGATCTTCAGGTGGTGCTCCGGGCGCTCTTCCCGCAGCATTCCCTGTGCCATCACGGCGTTGTTGTAGGTGGAGGAGCCAGACTTGTTGATGGGCACATGGATGACATCCGTGTAGCCCTCGTCCACATACTTGCAATACTGCTCACAGAACTGGATGGGGGTGATGGCCGCCGTGGAGGGGATGCCCTTGGCAGCGCGCATCTTGTCATAAAATTCAATGTTGGTGCAGCTCTCCCGCTCCACATAGTCTACATCGTCCAGCAGAATGTGGAAGCCCATAATGTCAATGCCGTACTTCTCGGCCAGCTCCTGCGGGATATCGCAGGAGGAATCGGTCAAAATTGCAATTTTGCTCATAGTTTCCTCATTTCCATTCATAGTCGCGCAGGTGGCCATGGTCCAGCAGCTCCGGGAAATCCCACTGACGCAGGGCTTCATACACGCCCACCGCCACACTGTTGGAAAGGTTCAGGCTGCGGCAGGTGTCCCGCATGGGCATCCGGACGCAGTGCTCCTGATTGGCCGCCAGCAAAGCCTCCGGCAGGCCCGCGTCCTCCCGCCCGAAGACGAGATACGCCCCGTCCGGGTAGGCCACGTCGGTGTAGCGCTGAGGCGCTTTGGTGGTAAAGTAGTAAAACGGGCCCTCGTTCTTGGCAAAAAGTCCTCCAATCCATCATAGTAATGGATGTCGAGGTAGTGCCAGTAATCCAGCCCGGCGCGCTTCAGCTTTTTGTCTTCAATGGCAAAGCCCATAGGCCCCACCAGATGCAGCCGGCAGGCCGTGCAGGCACAGGTGCGGGCCTCATTGCCGGTGTTCTGGGGGATGCGGGGCTCCACCAGCACGATATTCAGCGTCGGTTGATGTTCCATCGGCTCGCCTCCTTAAAACTCCCGCAGCGGGCACAGGCGGGGCAGCAGCGGCTCAAACCAGACACCGAAGCGGGTATCCTGGTCGGCGGGCGTCTTCTGGATGGCCAGGGAGACGAACTCCGCCGCGTTGTCCGCCGCCGCGCTCATGACATTGCCCTGAATGAGCGAGCCAATGAGCACTGCCCCGTACAGATCTCCCGTGCCGGGGAAGCTCCGCTCAATGTGCAGCTTTTTGATGACAAAACGGTCCCGGCCCGCACCCGCGCAGCCAATGTACTTTCCCATGGCCACCCCGGTAACGATGGCATCCGGGGCCAGCGTGGTCAGCCGTCGGCCAAAGCCTGGGCCCCAGCCTCGTCGAAATTCTCCGGGAGCGTTTTTTCCGGAGCAGCAGCCCGGCTTCTGTCACGTTGGGCAAAATCAGGTCTGCCCGCTGGCAGAGGGTCCGCATCCGGTCGATGAATTCCGGGGTCACGGTGGAGTAGGCCTTGCCGTTATCCCCCATCACCGGGTCCACCACTTTCTTGGCCGCAGGCCACAGGTCAAAGGCTTTTTCCGCCAGCGCGGCCTGCGCCTCGCCCCCGAGGTAGCCGGTGTAAATGCAGTCAAAGCTCAGCCCCAGCTCCCGGTAGTGCTCCAGCGCGGCCATGCCGTAATCACAGCCGTCCAGCCGGGCCGGGGTGCCAAACCCGCCCGTATGGGTCGAGAGCACCACGGTGGGCAGCGCCACAGGCTGCACGCCCAAGGATGACCGCCAGGCTGCACCGCCCCACCCCCGAAAGGTCTTGGATGCAGAGAACTTTCTTTGGTTCCGTCAATTTCAGCAAAAAAGAAGCCTCCTTCGCAGAATGCGCTGCCCGGCACGGTGCACACACCAAGCCGATTTTATCAGCGTATGATACAGTATACCACATTTTCCTGCGCAAAAAAAGCGCATAGTGGATTCTTTGGCGGAAATACTAGGAACATCGCCTGAAAAATTTGTGAACAGAGAGGAGAGTCCCCATGAAAAAACACATCTCATTCCAGCCCCACCGGTTCCCTGCTGGTGGGCATGGCTGCCGGAGCCGCGCTGGGCGCCGTGGGCACCATGGCTGCCACCCAGAACCAGCGGCAGGTCAAGCGCACCGCCCGCAAACTGGCCAAAGGTGCCGAGCACGCGATCTGCCAGCTGGATAAAATGGTAGATAACTTTGTGGAGCAGCATATGGACAGCTAAATTCTGATTCCACCGCACGCGGGGCCTTTGGGCTCCGCGTGCTTTTTGCTGCCCTTTGCTCTTGACCCCGCCCTGCAAACCCGATACAATAAAGATAATCTGAATCGGAACAGGAAAGGAAAACACTATGGGAATCGTTGTAATTGGCGCGGTGTTTGTGGACATCAAGGGCTATCCCCTCTCCACCTATATCCCGGGCGGACGGAATGCCGGCCGGGTAGAGCAAGTGCACGGCGGTGTGAGCCGCAACGTGGCGGAGGACATTGCCAACGTGGAGCTGCGCCCCACGTTTGTCAGTCTGGTAGACGACACTGGCATCGGCCAGGATGTCATCAACAAGCTGAAGGCCCACAAGGTCAACACGAAGTACATCCGGACGGTACCGGATGGTATGGGCACCTGGCTGGCTGTCTTTGACAACGACGGCGACGTCTGCGCCGCCATCTCCAAGCGGCCGGACACCAGCCCCCACCCGCCTGCTGCTGGAAGAAAAGGGCGATGAGATCTTCAAGCGGCCACCCTCACGGATAGCGAAACGCAGGCCCTCTTCCATAGCAACGGGGGTCAGCAGCTCAACGTGCATCATGACGTTATCGCCAGGCATGCACATCTCGGTGCCTTCCGGCAGGGTGATGATGCCGGTCACGTCGGTGGTACGGAAGTAGAACTGAGGACGATAGTTGGAGAAGAACGGGGTGTGACGGCCGCCTTCGTCCTTGGTCAGGACGTAGACCTGAGCCTCAAAGGCGTTGTGGGGGTGCACGGTGCCGGGCTTAGCCAGAACCTGACCACGCTCGATCTGGGTACGGTCAACACCACGCAGCAGAGCGCCGATGTTATCGCCAGCCTCAGCGAAGTCCAGAGACTTACGGAACATCTCCAGGCCGGTGACGGTGGTGGACAGACGATCGGGCTTGATGCCGACGATCTCCATTGCATCGCCAACCTTAGCGATACCACGCTCAACACGACCGGTTGCAACAGTACCACGGCCAGAAATGGTCATGACATCCTCGATGGGCATCAGGAAGGGCTTGTCTTCCTCACGATCGGGGTTGGGGATATAGGAGTCAACAGCGTCCATCAGCTCTTGATGCAAGCGTAAGCGGGATCCTCGGGATCGTTGGGAGCCTCCAGAGCCTTCAGAGCGGAACCACGAATGATCGGGGTATCATCGCCGGGAAGTCGTACTCGGTCAGCAGCTCACGGATCTCCATCTCGACCAGATCCAGCAGCTCCTCGTCGTCGACCATGTCGCACTTGTTCATGAACACAACGATATAGGGCACGCCGACCTGACGAGCCAGCAGGATGTGCTCACGGGTCTGGGGCATGGGACCGTCGGTAGCAGCAACGACCAGAATAGCGCCGTCCATCTGAGCAGCACCAGTGATCATGTTCTTGACGTAGTCAGCATGGCCCGGGCAGTCAACGTGAGCGTAGTGACGAGCCTCGGTCTGATACTCAACGTGAGCGGAGTTGATCGTGATACCACGAGCGCGCTCCTCAGGAGCCTTATCGATGTTGGCATAGTCCATGAAGTCTGCGTCGCCCTTCAGAGCCAGGTACTTGGTGATAGCAGCAGTCAGAGTGGTCTTGCCGTGGTCAACGTGACCGATGGTGCCGATGTTAACATGCGGCTTAGAACGGTCAAACTTTGCCTTTTCAGCCATTGGAATATCCTCCCTTAAATTAGGTTTTGATATTGGTTACAACAGTCCTGCTAATACAGAATTGCATTGCAAAACTATTCTACTAAATTCCACCTGTAAAATCAAGTGTTTTTACAGGAAATTTTGCCGGAGCTACACTACCCCGGCAAAATCATTATCCGTTTTTCAGCAATCAGCCCTTGGTGCGGCCAGCGATGATCTGGTCAGCGATGTTCTTAGGCACCGGCTCGTAGTGAGACGGCTCCATGACATACTGGCCACGGCCCTGCGTCTTGGAGCGCAGGTCGGTAGCGTAACCGAACATCTGAGCCAGAGGAACAAAGGCGTTGACACGCTGGGTACCAGCCATTGCCTCCATGCCCTGAATCTGACCACGGCGAGCATTCAGATCGCCGATGACATCGCCCAGATACTCATCGGGAACGATGACAGCGACTTTCATGATGGGCTCAGTGATGATAGGATCAGCCTTGCGCATAGCATCCTTGAAGGCCATGGAACCTGCAATGGAGAAGGCCATTTCAGAGGAGTCGACCTCATGATAAGAACCATCCCACAGGGTGACCTTGACATCAACAACAGGATAGCCAGCCAGAACGCCGGACTTCATAGCACCCTGAATACCGTTGTCGATAGCCGGGATGTATTCCTTCGGGATAGCGCCGCCAACGATGGCGTTGACGAACTCATAACCCTTACCGGGCTCGTTCGGCTCGATCTTGATCTTGACGTGACCGTACTGGCCCTTACCACCAGACTGACGTGCGTACTTGGTCTCCTGATTGGCCTCTTTGCGGATGGTCTCACGGTAAGCAACCTGGGGTGCACCCACGTTTGCTTCAACCTTGAACTCACGCAGCAGACGGTCAACAATGATTTCCAGATGCAGCTCGCCCATACCAGCAATGATGGTCTGGCCGGTCTCTTCATCGGTGTAGGTCTTAAAGGTGGGGTCCTCTTCGGCCAGCTTTGCCAGCGCGATGCCCATCTTCTCGTTGCCGGCCTTGGTCTTGGGCTCGATGGCCACGCGGATAACCGGCTCGGGGAACACCATGGACTCCAGAATGATCGGATGATTCTCATCACACAGAGTATCACCAGTGGTGGTGTTCTTCAGACCGACAACGGCAGCGATATCACCTGCATAGCAGCAGTCGATATCCTTGCGGTGATTGGAGTGCATCTGCAGGATGCGGCCCATACGCTCACGGCTGTCCTTCACGGAGTTGTAGACAGTAGTACCTGCCTCAACCTTACCGGAGTAAACACGGAAGTAAGCCAGCTTACCAACGAAGGGGTCGGTAGCGATCTTGAAGGCCAGAGCTGCGAAGGGAGCGTCGTCGGAAGACGGACGAGTCTCCTGCTCTTCGGTCTCAGGATTCACACCCTTGATGTCCTCGACATCGGTAGGTGCGGGCATGTAGTCCACGATAGCGTCCAGCAGCTTCTGCACACCGCGGTTCTTGTAGGAAGAGCCGCAGACAACGGGAACCAGCGTATTAGCGATGGTCTCCTTGCGGATCGCAGCCTTTCAGCTCGGCACGGGTGATCTCCTCACCCTCGAGGTACTTCTCCATGAGAGCCTCGTCGTTCTCAGCAACAGCCTCAACGAGGATGTTGCGGTACTCCTCGGCCTGCTCACGCATATCCTCGGGGATGGGCTCAGTGCGCATGTCGTTGCCCATGTCGTCGTAGTAGACCTCAGCGTTCATATCGACCAGGTCAACGATACCGCGGAAGGTATCCTCCTGACCGATAGGCAGCTGGATTGCCACGCCGTTGGCATGCAGACGATCGTGCAGCATCTTGATGCAGCGGAAGAAGTCGGCACCCATGGTGTCCATCTTGTTAACGTACACCATACGGGGAACCTTGTACTCGTCAGCCTGACGCCAGACGGTCTCAGACTGCGGCTCAACACCACCCTTTGCGGCCAGAACGGTCACAGAACCGTCCAGCACGCGCAGGGAGCGCTGGACCTCAACAGTGAAGTCCACGTGGCCCGGGGTGTCGATGATGTTGATGCGGTGACGGTTCTTCTTGAATGCAACCGGATCCTTCTGGGTTTCAGAGTGGCTCCAGTAGCAGGTGGTTGCAGCGGAAGTGATGGTGATACCACGCTCCTGCTCCTGGACCATCCAGTCCATGGTAGCGCCGCCATCATGAACTTCGCCGATCTTGTGGTTGATGCCGGTGTAGTACAGAATACGCTCGGTAGTGGTGGTCTTACCAGCATCGATGTGGGCCATAATGCCGATATTTCTCGTCATCTGAAGAGAAACTTCTCTGGGTGTAGCCATGAAATTAACCTCCTACAGAACAGATCAATAACGGAAATGAGCGAAAGCCTTGTTGGCCTCGGCCATCTTGTGGGTATCCTCGCGCTTCTTCACGGCGTTGCCGGTGTTGTTGGCAGCATCCATGATCTCAGCAGCCAGACGCTGGGCCATGGTCTTCTCACCACGGCTGCGGCTGTAAGCAGTCAGCCAGCGCAGACCCAGAGTCTCGCGGCGAGCAGGGCTGACCTCCAGGGGGACCTGGTAGTTAGCACCGCCAACACGGCGGGTCTTGCACTCGAGGCTGGGCATGATGTTCTCCATCGCCTTCTCGAAAGTCTCGAGAGGATCGTTGCCAGTCTTCTCCTGAATCATGGAGAAAGCTTCGTAAACGATCTTCTGAGCGACGCCCTTCTTGCCGTCCAGCATGACGCTGTTGACCAGACGGGTGACCATCTTGGAATTGTAAATAGGATCAGCTAAGACATCGCGCTTAGCAATGTTACCTCTTCTAGGCATCTTTCTTCCCTCCTTCACAGAATGATATCATCGGTACTCGAAAGTAATAAAACTCCCGTTGTGTCACAAAGAGCTGACCTTACATAAACTGTTGCCCTCCGCCTTTCTGCGGACTTGTTATTTATATAATGGAAAGCCGTTTATGGCGGTTGTCCTCAATTACTTCTTTGCAGCACCGGCCTTAGGACGCTTTGCGCCGTACTTGGAGCGGGCCTGATTACGGCCTGCAACACCCTGAGTATCCAGAGTACCACGGATGATGTGGTAACGCACACCGGGCAGGTCCTTAACACGACCGCCACGGATCAGCACGACGGAGTGCTCCTGCAGGTTATGGCCGATACCGGGAATGTAAGAGGTGACCTCGATACCATTCGTGAGGCGGACACGGGCGACCTTACGCAGAGCAGAGTTAGGCTTCTTGGGGGTCATGGTACGGACTGCAGTGCAGACACCGCGCTTCTGGGGGCTATTCAGATCAGAATACTGTTTCTTCTGAGAATTGTAGCTCTTCAGCAGTGCGGGAGCAGTGCTCTTGGTCTCCAGGACCTGACGGCCTTTGCGTACAAGCTGGTTAAAAGTAGGCATTTTGTTTCTCCTTTCTTAATAATGCACATCGGGCTTGTCCCGACTTTTTTGTCGCACTATCCCACGTTGGGACGCGCAACAGTTATATAATACCCGTCTTTCATCAGGAATGTCAACAGTTTTTTCTCAGTGGAAGCGGCTTCGCGTTTATGGATTTGGTTTCAGGGGAACGCAGCGCTTACTGCTGGTTTGCAGCAGCCAGCTCCTCGGCCACAGCGGCGTCGCGCTCTTCCTCGCGGCGCTTCAGATCCTCACGCACCTCCGGGAGACCGGTACCCGCGGGGATCAGTTTGCCGATGATGACGTTCTCTTTCAGGCCAGCCAGCGGATCGATCTTGCCCTTGATGGCAGCCTCGGTCAGCACGCGGGTGGTCTCCTGGAAGGATGCGGCAGACAGGAAGGACTCGTTTGCCAGAGCAGCCTTGGTGATGCCCAGCAGCACCTGCTGATACTCGACCAGCTTGACACCCTCTTCACCTGCGTCGATCCGCTTCTGCAGCTCGGCGTTGATGTTCTCGACTTCCAGACGGTTTGCCAGAGCGCCGCCGATGAGGTCGGAAGAACCGGAGTCGGTCACGCGGACCTTGCGGCACATCTGACGGACGATGACCTCGATATGCTTATCGTTGATCTCAACGCCCTGCAGACGGTAAACTTTCTGGACCTCGCTGATGAGGTAGTTCTGGACGTCGCTCAGACCCTTGATGGCCAGAATATCCTGCGGATACAGGACGCCCTCGCGGGTGATGATGTCGCCCTTCTCCACGCGGTCGCCCGGCATGACACGTGCGTGCTGGGTGAACGGGATGGAGTAGCTCTTGACGACCTCAGCGCCGTTCTCGTCCTTGCCGGTGACCTTGACGACGACGTTCTTCTTGGTATCGTCGTGAGAGACGACACCGGAGATCTCGCTCATGATGGCCATGCTCTTGGGACGGCGGCTCTCGAACAGCTCTTCGACACGGGGAAGACCCTGCGTGATATCCTCAGCAGATGCGATACCGCCGGTATGGAAGGTACGCATGGTCAGCTGAGTACCAGGCTCGCCGATGGACTCTGCAGCGATGACGCCGATGGACTCGCCCAGCTGGACCGGCTCACCGTTTGCCATATCGCTGCCGTAGCAGTGTGCGCAGACGCCGATCTTGGCGCGGCAGGTCAGCAGGCTGCGGATCTTCAGCTTGGTGATGCCTGCAGCCTCGATGTCGTTTGCATCGTAGAGGTCGATCATCTTGCCTTCGGGAACGATGACCTTGCCGGTGACGGGGTCGATGACATCGCCCACGGCATAACGGCCGATGATGCGCTCCCGGAAGCTCTCGATCTTCTCCTTGCCCTCGTGGATCTCGGAGACCCAGAGGCCGTCGGTGGTGCCGCAGTCGATCTCGCGCACGATCACATCCTGAGAGACATCGACCATGCGGCGGGTCAGGTAACCGGAGTCAGCGGTACGCAGAGCGGTATCGGCCAGACCCTTACGAGCACCACGGGCGGAGACGAAGTATTCCAGAATATTCAGACCCTCGCGGTAGTTGGCACGAATGGGCATCTCAATGGTCTTACCGGCGGTGTTTGCCAGCAGGCCGCGCATGCCGGCCAGCTGCTTGATCTGGTTCATAGAACCACGAGCACCGGAGTCTGCCATCATATAGATCTCATTATCCTTGGGCAGGTTGTCTGCCAGAGCCTTGGAGACCTTATCGGTGGTAGCCTGCCAGATGGCGATGGTCTGGTTGTAACGCTCGTTGTCGGAGATCAGGCCGCGGTTGAACAGCTTGCTGACCTGAGAGACCTGCTTGTCAGCGTCGGCGATCAGCTCGTCCTTCTGGGGCGGGATGACAGCGTCGCAGACAGCGACGGAGATAGCAGACAGAGTGGAGTACTTGTAGCCCTGTGCCTTGATGGCGTCCAGCATCTTTGCACACTTGCGGCTGCCGTTGCGGGTCATGCAGCGGGAGATGATGTCGGGCAGAGTCTTCTTGGTCACGCGGAAGCTGACCTCGTACTCCAGCCAGTGCTCGGGGTCAGTGCGGTCGATATAGCCCAGATTCTGAGGAACGGGGTTATTGAAGATGATGCGGCCGACGGTGGCGTCCACCAGACCGGTGCGCTCCACGCCGTCGATGACCATGGTGCGGCGCACCTTGATGGGTGCGTGCAGGGTGACGACGTGCTCGGCGTAAGCCATCAGAGCCTCGTTCTCATCGCGGAACACCTTGCCTGCGCCCTCTTCGTTCTCACGAACGGTGGTCAGGTAGTAGCTGCCCAGGATCATATCCTGCGTAGGAACGGTGACAGGTGCGCCGTCAGAGGGCTTCAGCAGGTTGCCGGAAGCCAGCATCAGCATTTTGGCCTCACGGCAGGCATCCTCGCCCAGGGGCAGATGCACTGCCATCTGGTCACCGTCGAAGTCGGCGTTGAATGCGGTACATGCCAGCGGGTGCAGCTTGATTGCGCGGCCCTCCACCAGCACCGGGTTGAAAGCCTGAATACCCAGACGGTGCAGCGTAGGTGCACGGTTCAGCAGAACGGGATGACCCTTGATGACGGTCTCCAGGCTGTCCCAGACCTCAGGCTTTGCACGCTCGACCATCTTACGGGCGGACTTGATGTTGTTGGCAACACCCTTTTCCACCAGGTCTTTCATGACAAAGGGCTTGAACAGCTCCAGAGCCATCTCCTTGGGCAGACCGCACTGGTCCATCTTCAGCTCAGGGCCGACGACGATAACGGAACGGCCGGAGTAGTCAACACGCTTACCAAGAAGATTCTGACGGAAACGGCCCTGCTTGCCCCTTGAGCAGGTCAGACAGGCTCTTCAGGGCACGGTTGTTGGGGCCGGTGACCGGACGGCCGCGGCGGCCGTTGTCGATCAGGCTGTCCACAGCCTCCTGCAGCATACGCTTCTCGTTGCGCACGATGATGTCGGGAGCGCCCAGCTCCAGCAGACGGCGCAGACGGTTGTTGCGGTTGATGACGCGGCGGTACAGGTCATTCAGGTCGGAGGTGGCGAAGCGGCCGCCGTCCAGCTGGACCATGGGGCGCAGGTCAGGCGGCAGCACGGGCAGCACGTCCATGACCATCCATTCAGGACGGTTGCCGGAAATGCGGAATGCCTCAACTACTTCCAGACGCTTGAGGATGCGCACGCGCTTCTGGCCGGAGGACTTTTCCACCTCGGCAGTCAGTTCTTCACTCAGCTGATCCAGATCGATCTCCTTCAGCAGGTCCTGAATGGCCTCAGCGCCCATTGCAGCCTCGAACTCATCACCGTAGCGCTCGCGCATCTCACGGTACTCCTTCTCGGTCAGCTGCTGCTTCTTTTCCAGCGGGGTCAGGCCGGGGTTGGTGACGATATAGCTGGCAAAGTACAGCACCTTTTCCAGCAGGCGGGGGCTGATATCCAGCATCAGGCCGATGCGGCTGGGGATGCCCTTGAAGTACCAGATGTGGCTCACGGGAGCGGCCAGCTCGATGTGGCCCATGCGCTCACGGCGGACCTTGGCCTTGGTCACCTCGACGCCGCAGCGGTCGCAGATCTTGCCCTTGTAGCGGATGCGCTTATACTTGCCGCAGTGGCACTCCCAGTCCTTGGTAGGTCCAAAAATGCGCTCGCAGTACAGACCGTCGCGCTCCGGCTTCAGGGTGCGGTAGTTGATGGTCTCAGGCTTCTTCACCTCGCCGTAGCTCCACTTGCGGATCTGGTCCGGAGAGGCAAGGCCGATTTTGATCGAATCGAAGACGTTGTTTTCCATGAAACGAACCCTTTCTTAATCTTTATAGTCTCGATGATACAGGCGGCTTTTTGCAATCCTCTGTTCCCTGCCCGCGCGGCACGCGGCACGCGCGCCGCGCCAGGCAAAAAACAGCTTTGTTCAGGATTTACTCAAAGTCCACTTCGTCGGAAGCGGGAGCCGCGTCGCCGGAATTGTTGTCGTCCAGCACAGAGGGATCATCGAAACCAGCGTCGGCGTCCTTGATGGTGTAGTCATTCAGCAGCTCGTTCTCGTTGGTAACGGTCTCGCTGCCGGCGACATCGCGCATATCAAAGCCGGTCTCTTCGTCGTCGAAGTTCTGGCGCATGTCGATCTCGTTGCCGTCCTTGTCCTGGACCACAACGTCCAGACCCAGGGACTGCAGCTCCTTGAGCATAACACGGAACGACTCGGGGATGCCCGGCTGCGGGATGGGCTCGCCCTTGACGATGGCCTCATAGGTCTTCACACGGCCCTCAACGTCGTCGGACTTGACGGTCAGGATCTCCTGCAGGGTGTAAGCAGCGCCGTAAGCTTCCAGAGCCCAGACTTCCATTTCGCCGAAGCGCTGGCCGCCGAACTGGGCCTTGCCGCCCAGAGGCTGCTGAGTGACCAGAGAGTAGGGGCCGGTGGAACGTGCATGGATCTTATCATCGACCAGGTGATGCAGCTTCAGGTAGTACATATAACCGACGGTAACGCGGTTATCGAACTTTTCGCCGGTGCGGCCATCGTAAACGGTGGTCTTGCCATCGCGGTCCAGCTCGATCTTGGAGAAGTCGATGATGTGGCCCTTCTCGCCCATCAGCTTCGGCAGCTTGGTGGGGTAAGCGGGGGCGTTCTCGCCGTGCCACATCTCGCGGGCGGTATCGAAGGTATCGCCGATGTCAGCCTCGCGGGCGGAGTCGAAGACCGGGGTCATGACCTTGATGCCACAGGCCTTGGCAGCGTAGCCGAGGTTGACTTCCAGCACCTGACCGATGTTCATACGGGAAGGAACGCCCAGGGGGTTCAGCACGATGTCCAGCGGGGTGCCGTCGGGCAGGTAGGGCATATCCTCCTGCGGCAGGATGCGGGAAACGACACCCTTGTTGCCGTGACGGCCTGCCATCTTATCGCCGACGCTGATCTTGCGCTTCTGAGCGATGTAGCAGCGGACGACCTCGCGCACGCCGGGCTGCAGCTCGTCGCTGTTCTCCGGAGTGAAGACCTTGACGTCCACGATGATGCCGTACTCGCCGTGAGGCACACGCAGGGAGGTGTCACGCACCTCGCGGGCCTTTTCGCCAAAGATGGCGCGGAGCAGGCGCTCCTCAGCGGTCAGCTCGGTCTCGCCCTTGGGGGTGACCTTACCAACCAGAATATCACCGCTCTTGACCTCAGCGCCGATGCGGATGATGCCGCGCTCGTCCAGATCCTTCAGAGCGTCCTCCGAAACGTTGGGGATATCACGGGTGATCTCTTCGGGTCCGAGCTTGGTGTCACGACTCTCGGTCTCGTACTCTTCAATATGAATGGAGGTGTACACGTCCTCGCGCACGATCTTCTCGTTCAGCAGGACGGCGTCCTCGTAGTTGTAGCCCTCCCAGGTCATGAAGCCGATCAGAGCGTTCTTGCCCAGAGAGATCTCACCGTTGCGCATCGCCGGGCCATCGGCCAGCACCTGGCCGGCCTTGACGCTCTCGCCCACCTCCACGATGGGGCGCTGGTTGATGCAGGTGCCTGCGTTGGAGCGTGCGAACTTGACCAGAGGATAGTTGTCCAGCTCGCCCTTGTTGTTGCGCACCACAACATGGTCGGCATCCATCTTCTCAACGATACCGTCATTCTTTGCCAGAACAGCGGTGCCGGAGTCGGTAGCAGCCTTGTACTCCATACCCGTAGCCACGATGGGCTGCTGGGTGACCATCAGAGGCACTGCCTGACGCTGCATGTTGGAGCCCATCAGAGCACGGTTACAGTCATCGTTCTCCAGGAACGGGATGCAGGCGGTAGCGACAGAGACCATCATACGCGGAGAAACGTCCATGTAATCGACCTTCGCGGCGTCGATTTCCAGAATGTCGTCGCGGCGGCGGGCAGAAACGCGGGGACGGATGAAGTGCTTACCCTCGTCCAGCGGCTCGTTGGCCTGTGCCACGACGTACTCGTCCTCAACGTCAGCGGTCATATACTCGACCTCGTCGGTGACGACCTGTTCCTTGAGGTTGCCGTTCTCGTCATAGATCTTCTTGACCTTGCGGTAGGGAGCTTCGACGAAGCCGTACTCGTTGATCTTGGCGTAAGATGCCAGATAGGAGATCAGACCGATGTTGGGGCCTTCAGGAGTCTCGATGGGGCACATACGGCCGTAGTGGCTGTAGTGAACGTCGCGGACTTCGAAGCCCGCGCGGTCACGGCTCAGACCGCCGGGGCCCAGAGCAGACAGACGGCGCTTGTGGGTCAGCTCAGCCAGCGGGTTGTTCTGATCCATGAACTGAGACAGCGGAGAGGAGCCGAAGAACTCCTTGATGGCGGCCACCACCGGACGGATGTTGATGAGGGCCTGCGGGGTGATGACGCTCTGGTCCTGACTCTGGAGGGTCATCCGCTCACGGATGACGCGCTCCATGCGGGAGAAGCCGATGCGGAACTGGTTCTGCAGCAGCTCGCCCACGCTGCGGATGCGGCGGTTGCCCAGGTGGTCGATGTCATCGGTGGTGCCAATATTGTGGCCCAGACCGTTCAGATAGTTGATGGAAGCCAGGATATCGGCGACCGTAACGGTACGGCCGATCAGCTGGTCGTGGTTGCGGCGCAGCATCTCTTTTTGCTCTTCCACATCGGAAGTGGTGGTGTCCAGGATCTTCTTGATCTCGTCAAAGGAGCAGCGCTCGTTGATGCCGCACTCCTTGACGTCGAAGGAGAAGAAGCCCTGTGCGTCCACACAGCCGTTGGTGATGACCTTGACGTTCTTCTTGCCCTCCTTGAGGGAATCGTCCATGGACAGGATGACAACATTCACACCGGCGGCATCGGCTTTCTCAGCCAGCTCGCGGCTGATCTTGGTGCCAGCCTCCACGATCAGCTCACCGGTCAGGGGAGCCACGATGTTCTCAGCGGCAACATAACCCATGATGCGGCGGGCCAGAGACAGCTTCTTGTTCATCTTATAACGACCGAACCGAGACAGGTCATAGCGGCGGGGGTCGAAGAAGAGCATGTTGAGCTGGCTGGTAGCGGACTCCACCGTGGGAGGCTCACCGGGGCGCAGCTTGCGGTAGACTTCCAGCAGGCCTTCCTCGGTGTTCTTGGTGGTATCCTTTTCCAGAGTGGCAAGGATACGCTCATCCTCGCCGAAGAAGTTCAGGATGTCCTCGTTGGAAGACAGGCCCAGTGCACGGCAGAGCACGGTGACGGGCAGCTTGCGGTTCTTGTCGATGCGGACATAGAACACATCGGAAGCGTCGGTCTCGTACTCCAGCCATGCACCGCGGTTAGGGTTCATGGTGGCGCTGTACAGGTCGTTGCCCACCTTATCCTTGGCATCGCCGTAGAACACGCCAGGAGAACGGACCAGCTGGCTGACGATGGCGCGCTCTGCACCGTTGATGACAAAGGTGCCTGCGTCGGTCATCAGCGGGAAATCACCCATGAAAATTTCCTGGTCCTTGACTTCGCCGGTCTCCTTGTTCAGCAGACGGGCGGTAACGCGCAGGGGGGGCAGCGTAGGTCACGTCGCGCTCCTTGCACTCCTTGATGCTGTACTTGGGCTCCTTATCCAGACGGAAGTCCACGAAGCTCAGCGCCAGGTTACCAGTGTAGTCCTCAATGGTGCCGATATCGTGGAAGACCTCTTTCAGGCCCTCGTCCAGGAACCACTGATAAGAGTTCTTCTGGACCTCGATCAGGTTCGGCATACTGATGACTTCGTCGATGTGGGAGAAGCTCATGCGCTCGGTTTTGCCGAGCTTTACGGGCTTGACTTTCATCATAAAATCAACCACTCCTTACTTTTATACTCTACGGATTTGCAATAACGCAGGTCGAATTTTGAGCAGACACACATAATCCGACCCACGCCCCGCGGAGAAGTTCGGCGTTTTGCACAAACTTTTCGGTTCAGTCCTCCAAGCTTGCTCCACGCAAACTCCCTTTTTGGCGCACTAGGCCATTATGTGATACTGGTTTAGTATACCCCCTAAAAGCCTTGCTGTCAAGCCATTTTTCGCATTTTGGTGCAAAAAAATTTCCCGGGAGCCCTGTTTTGCAGGACACCCGGGGGCGTGTAGCTTTTCGTTGATTTAGGCCTTGATTTTTTCGTTTTTCATGTTCCTGCCAAAAACAGGGTTGTGCATTTTGTACAGGTTGGCTCTTGCACAGGGCTCACTCCTCCAGATAATCCCGCAGGCGCTTGGCCCGGCTGGGGTGGCGCAGCTTGCGCAGGGCTTTGGCTTCGATCTGGCGCACCCGCTCGCGGGTGACGTTGAACTCCCGGCCCAGCTCTTCCAGCGTCCGGGCGCGGCCATCCTCCAGACCGAAGCGGAGGGCGATGACCCGCTCCTCCCGGGGCGTGAGGCTCTTGAGCACCGTCATCAGCTCCCGGCGGAGCAGCTGCCGCCCGGCCTCGTCGGCGGGGATGCCCGCCTCATCGTCCCGGATGAAGTCCTCAAGGTGGGCGTCCTCCTCCTCTCCCACCGGCGTCTCGAGGCTGATGGGGTCCTGAGCCAGCTGTATCAGCTCCCGCACCCGGGCGGGCTCCATGTCCAGCTGGGCGGCGATCTCCTCCGCCGTGGGCTCCCGGCCGTTTTTGCGGAGCAGCTCCCCCGCCGTCTTCTTCACCCGGTTGATGCTCTCCACCAGATGCACCGGGATGCGGATGGTGCGGCCCTGATCGGCAATGGCCCGGGTGATGGACTGACGGATCCACCACGTGGCATAGGTGGAAAATTTGAAGCCGCGCTCCGGCTCAAACTTTTCGGCCGCCTTCATCAGACCGAGATTGCCTTCCTGAATGAGGTCCAGAAACGGCAGGCCCCGCCCGGCGTACCGCTTGGCCACCGAGACCACCAGCCGCAGATTTGCCTCACTCAGGCGTCGGCGGGCTTCCTCGTCCCCGGCCTGCGCCGCCCGGGCCAGCTCTGCTTCTTCGTCGGCGGAAAGGAGCGGCACCCGCCCGATCTCCTTTAAATAGGTCTTTACCGGATCATCCAGCGCCACGCCCTCCGCCGAGAGCTCGTGTTCCAGCCGCCCGATCTGTGCCTCATCCAGCGGGGGCAGGTCGGGGTCTTCCTCTTTCACGGTCACGCCCCGGGCTTCCAGCGCCGCATGGAGCGCATCCAGCCCAGCCGCATCGTACTCCTGCTCGTCCATCGCCCGGCCGATCTCCTCCGGCGTCAAGTATATGCCGCCGGGCACGGGCCGCCAGCAGCCGGGCCAGTTCCTCTGTTTGTGACATTTTCTGCATGATTCTTTCTCCTTCCGGCTCCAGCCGGTGGAGGAGGGCCATGCCCTGTTATTCTTCCGGGGAAGATTCCCCTGTTTTTTCTCCCGCATCGACTGGAGATACTGCTCTAATTGATCGTTGGACATTTCGGCCGCCTTTTTTGCTACCGGGGTGCCCCGGGCAATGCGGTCCAGGTAGAGCCGGATATCGTCCGGCGTACAATTCACATCGCTGTATTTTGCCGCAAGGGCGCTCAATTCATTCAGCGCTTCTTCGCTGACGTAGGCACGCAGGGTGGCCAGACTCAGCTCGATCCCCTGCTCCCGGCACTGGATCATGGCCTGATACAGCCCCCGCTGCTGGGGCAGCAGGAACTTTTCCGCCGGGAGCTGGCTGCGCACCATGTCCAGATAGCCGGGCTCCCGCAGGATGGCGGCCAGCAGCCGCTGCTGCGCACTGGCCACACCCAGCGCCTCGGCCCCGCCCATGCTGTAGGGCACGTTGATCTGGTTCATCTCGCCCTCTTTGAGCCGGGCGCGGCTCCGCTCCTGCCGGCGCTTGTAGCCTGCCCGCTTGACCGCCGTTTCCAACTGGGTCAGAATGGCCGTCTTGGAAACATTGGTCTCCTCGGCCAGCCGCCCGGCGTAAACTTCCTGTTCCGTAGGGTTGGAGCGCTCGGCCAGCATGTCCACGGCCTCCTTGATGTATTCCAGGCGCTGGGCGTCCTGGCTCAGGTCGTACTGGTCCCGCAGCCGCTTCATCCGGAAGTCCAGCGCGTTGCCCACGCCGTCCAGCAGGGCCTTGAAGCGGTCGGCACCGTATTTCTTGATGTACTCGTCCGGGTCCTTCGCCCCCGGGATCTGTAGGACGCCCACCCGCACCGGGCTGTTGCGGAACAGCTCCAGCGAGCGGAGGGTGGCCTTCTGGCCCGCCTCATCGGAGTCGTAGCTGAGGATGACCTCCTCGGCGTACTGGCTGATGAGCTTGACCTGATCGGGCGTCAGGGCCGTGCCGCAGGCGCAGACGGCGGTGTCGATGCCCGCCTGATGCATAGAGATGACGTCCATATAGCCCTCGCACAGCACGAACCGGCGGGAGGCACTCTTCTTGGCGATCTGCAGCGCGAACACCGTCTCCGACTTGTGGTACACCAGCGTTTCCGGGCTGTTGACATATTTCGGTTTGGAATCGTCCAGCACCCGGCCGCCAAAGGCGATGATGTTGCCCCGCAGGTCGAAGATGGGGGTCATGACCCGCCGCCAGAACAGGCAGTAGATACGGCCCGACTGGCTGCGCTTGAACAGGCCGCTGGCGTCCAGCTCCTGCTGGTTGTAGCCCTTGTCGCGCAGGTACTGGTAAAGCGCCTGCCCGTCGTCGGGGGCATAGCCCAGCCCGAAGCGGTTGATGGTCTTGTCGTCGAGGCCGCGCCGCCGCCAGTAGGCACGGGCCTGCCGGGCCTCCTCCACCGTGGAGTTGAGGCAGGCGTGGAAGAACCGGGCCGCCTCCTTGTTCATGGAGAGGATGCGGCTGCGCATCCGCCCGGTCTTATCGTCCTCTTCGGGCTCCGGCATACCGGCCCGCGCTGCCAGCAGCTTAACGGCCTCCGGGTAATCGATGCTGTTAATCTTTTTCGTAAAGGTAATGGCATCGCCGCCTGCGCCGCAGCCAAAGCAGTAAAAGCTCTGGGTGTCCGGGTAGACGTAGAACGAGGGAGATTTTTCGCTGTGGAACGGGCAGAGCCCGCCGTACAGCCGCCCCTTGCGCTTGAGCTGGACATAGCTGCCAATGAGCTCGGTGATGTCCGTCCGGCGGGTCAGTTCTTCAATGTATTCGTGTGGGATCATGGTCTCTTTTGCTGCTCCTTTTTTTTAAAGAACGTGCCATTTGCGGGGCACAAAAACATCCTCGAACGTCCGGATGGCAAATTCATCGCTCATGCCACTGATGTAGTCCGCACCGCACGCTCCCGCCCCTCCTGATAGGCCAGCTGGACGTAGAAGTTGGACATCTGATCAATGTGGGTCAGGTAATATTCGTAAAGCTCCGTGAGCACTTTTTCCACCTTCTGCTCTTCCCGCTTGGCGGTCTTGTCCACGTACACGGTGGCGTACATGAAATCTTTCAGGGCCAGAAACGCTTCGTGCTCCTCGGCTCCCACGCCAACGTCTCCGTCGCTGTTGGCAAGGATACTGTTGATCATGGTGGGGATGCGGGCGGACTTCGTCTGGCCCAGCACGGCGGTGCAGTCCTTCGGCAGGGTGGCCGGGTCCAGCACACCGGCCCGGACGGCGTCCTCGATGTCGTGGTTGACGTAGGCGATCTGATCCGCCATGCGCACGATGCGCCCTTCCGGCGTTGCCGCCCAGGTGCCCTTGTGTGGGTCACGATGCCGTTGCGCACCTCCCACGTCAGGTTCAGGCCCCGGCCGTCCTTTTCCAGCTTGTCCACCACACGCAGGCTCTGCATGTAGTGCTTGAAGCCATCGGGGCAGAGCTTGTTCAGGGCAGCTTCGCCCGCATGGCCAAACGGCGTGTGGCCCAGATCATGGGCAAGGCTGATCGCTTCGGTCAGATCCTCGTTCAGCCGCAGCGCGCGGGCGATGGTGCGGGCGATCTGGGAGACTTCCAGCGTATGGGTCAGGCGGGTGCGGTACAGGTCTCCCTCCGGCGAGAGGAACACCTGCGTCTTTTGTTTGAGCCGGCGGAACGCCTTGCAGTGGATGACGCGGTCCCTGTCCCGCTGGAACACGGGCCGGATGTCGTCCGGCTCTTCCTGCCGCTGCCTGCCCCGGCTCGCATCGCTGAACGTCGCCCAGGGGGCAAGAGTCAGCCGCTCGATCTCTTCGGTACGTTCCCGCACATTCATCCACAGTCCCTCGCTTTCTGTTCTGTTGTCCTGCTCTCCCCTTTCTCAGCACGCAGCGGATCCCAAACGCCGCGCCTTGACAGTTTGTACCGCGTTTGTGCTGTCGAAGGGGGAAGATGCCTGTCTATTCTAAAAATAAAAGTTTATTTTGGATGGCAGGCCCTCTGCCTGTCATCCAAATTTTCTCTTTCTGCCATCCAAGCCGTTCAGAACGGGGCGTAAAACGGCTTGGAAACGCTCACATTTGCCCCGCCCCGGGTCAGTTCCCGCAGCTGTTCCAGCAGCGGACCTTCGGTGTGTTCCGGCATCTGCCAGCGCAGAGCCACCCGATCCGTGAATTCCGGTTCGGCCAGTCTTGGCCCCTGCCCCCTGGATCAGGAGGCTTGCCCGCTCATAGAGGGAGTAATCCACGGTCACTCTCAATTCAATGACGCTGCGCACCGTGACCACCTCGGCATTTTCCAGCGCGCGGGCCGTGGCCGTGGTGTACGCACGCACCAGCCCGCCGGTGCCCAGCAGCACCCCGCCGAAGTAACGGGTGATCACCACGATCAGATCCGTCAGGCCGCTGTGCTGCAAGACCTCCAGCGCAGGCGTCCCCGCCGTCTTGGCCGGTTCGCCATCGTCGGAGTATCGTTCCCGGCTGCCCTCCCGCAGACGGTAGGCATAGACGTTGTGGCGGGCGGTGCGGTTGGCCGCACGCACCTGCTCCAGAAAGGCCACGGCCTTTTCCTCGCTGTCTGCAAAGGAGAGCTGCGCGATGAAGCGGCTCTTCTTCTCTTCGTACTCTCCGATGGCCGTGCCCCGGATGGTGCGGTAATCCTCCACAGTCTTCCTCCCTATCCTCTCTCCGGCTCCCCTGGCAGGACAGACTCCCTCCGGCCGGAGGGAGATGTCGCGTCAGCGACAGAGGGAGGACGGCTGACCGCGCCAAAGCGCGGTTTGAGAGGTTTCTTATCAAAATAAGTATAACATAAAAAAGAATACAAAAAAGGCCCGACAAATGTTCCTGCGCATCTGTCGGGCCACGGTAATGGCTTATGTATTTGATTGTGGATCACTCGGTGACCAGCATTGCCCAGTTGGTACCGTAATCGCTGTTGGTGTCATAGTAGCAAGAAACGCACATCTTGCGGGCTTCCGGATCGAGGAGGATGGCACGGTGGCCATCGGAATTCATCCAGGAATTGACGACCTCTTCCGGGCTGCGGCTGCCCCAGGCAGCAACTTCGCCAACGGCCTGATCTTTCACGTTAAAGGTGTTCAGCACGGTGAAGCAACTGGTACCATCGGGACGGGTGTGGGAGTTGACCTCTGCCAGCTCACGAGCGCGGAGCTCGGTAGCGGCGTTCAGGTTTGCACCGCCCAGAACCAGGGCGTTCAGGCCGCGGCTGGTACGCTCTTTGTTGACCAGAGTCATAACCTGCTGAGAGAACTCGTCAGCGTTCACGGGGTAGGTGCAGATGACCACCCAGTAATCGCCGTACTCACCGCCATGATAGTGGCCGACGCCAATGTTCTTGACATTGCCACCCAGCAGGCAGGCGCGGAAGTAATCATTGCCCATCCGGGCTGCAACGGTGCTGCCTCGATCTGCTTGATCAGTTCGGGACCAGTTCGGGCTTTGAACAGGTCGCCCACGATGCCGTAATCGGCAACACCGAAGATGGGTGCGCTCTCATTCTTGTTGACGGCGATGATGCACTCGGAGTCCTGCATACCAGCGGTGTGCTGGATAGCGCCGGAGATGCCCAGAGCAACATAGATCTTGGGATGGACGGTCTTACCGGTCTGGCCAACCTGATGGTCAGCGGTCATCCAGCCTGCGTCGGTCACGGCACGGGATGCACCCACAACGCCGCCACCCAGAGCGGCAGCCAGCTGCTCAGCCAGCTCAATGCCCTTGTTGACGTCCTTGCTGATACCACGGCCAACAGAGACGATGACGTCCGCACCGATGAGATCGACCAGCTTCTCAGCGGCCTTCTCAACGCTCAGCACTTCCGTCTTGACGTCCTCAGCAGTCAGGCTGAATGCGGGCTTCACAATCTGGCAGGCATCGGCCTTAGCCTGATCGAAGGGAGCCTTCTTCATGACGCCGGGACGCACAGTGGACATCTGCGGACGGAAGCGGGGGCAGATGATGGTAGCCATCAGATGGCCGCCGAACGCGGGACGGGTCATCTTCAGGTTGCGATCCTCATAATCGAACTTCTGCTTGGACAGGTCGATGGTAGAGCTTTCTTCAGGAACTCGACGTACTTTGCAGTGTCCATGTCCAGATGGGTAGCATCAGCGGTCAGGCCGGTGTGCAGACGAGCTGCGCAGCGGGGGCCAAGGTCGCGGCCGATGTTGGTAGCACCGATCAGCAGGACTTCGGGCTTGTACTCGTTGACCATGTCGCACACGACCTTAGTGTATGCGTCGGTGGTGTAATCCTTCAGCAGCGGGCTGTCGCAGACCATGACCTTATCGGCACCATAGCCGCCCAGCTCCTTGGCAATGCCTTCCACGTTGTCGCCCAGCAGCAGGCCGGTAACCTCGCAGCCCAGCTCGTCAGCCAGCTTGCGGGCCTCGCTGACCAGCTCGAAATCGGTGGGCATCAGTTTGCCCTGGCGCTGCTCACAGAAGACCCATACGCCCTTGTACTCGTTAAAATCAGCCATTGTAATCCTATGCTCCTTTCATCAGATCAGGTGCTTCTTGGCCAGGATACCAGCCAGCTGTGCGGCCACATCGCCGCCCTTGAGCATAGTGCCTGCGCCCTTCTGCGGAGGAGTGAAGGACTTGAAGACGTTCGTCGGAGAACCCTTCAGACCAATGGTATCGACCTCGATCAGCGGATCGTCCTTCAGCGCGTTGTAATCAAACACTTCCATCGGCTTGTCGTAGCAGGTGAAGATGCCGTTCACGCTCATATAACGAGGCTGGTTCAGCTCCTTGATGCAGGTCAGCAGGCAGGGAGTCTGCACCTTGACCATCATGTAGCCGTCCTCCAGCATACGCTTGACGGTGAGGCTGTTGCCATCCTTCTGGATGTCAGCCACATAGGTGACCTGAGGCAGGTGCAGCTTCTCTGCGATCTGAGGGCCAACCTGTGCGGTATCGCCATCGATTGCCTGACGGCCGCAGAAGACGACGTCCTCGGGGCCGACACCGATCTTGTTGACCGCAGCAGCGAGGATCTGGCTGGTTGCGAAGGTATCAGAACCGCCGAACTCGCGGCCGGACACCAGAACCGCCTTGTCAGCGCCGCGAGCCAGCAGCTCACGCAGCATACCCTCGGCCGGCGGGGGACCCATGGTGACGACGACGACTTCGCAGCCGGTCTCGTCCTTCAGCTTCAGGGCGGCCTCCAGAGCGTTCAGGTCATCGGGGTTGGTAATGGTTGCCATAGAGGCACGGTCCAGCGTACCGTCCGCCTTGACGGCCACCTTACCGGAGGTATCAGGAACCTGCTTTACACAAACGATTGCTTTCATTGTAAATCTTGCCTCCCTTACTTCAGCAGAGCGCCGGAAATGACCATCATCTGCACTTCGCTGGTGCCCTCATAGATCTCGGTGATCTTGGCATCGCGCATCATGCGCTCGATGGGGTAATCACGGGTGTAGCCGTAGCCACCGAACAGCTGCAGGCAGCGGCGGGTGACATCGCTGGCGGTGCGGGCTGCGATCAGCTTGGCCTGTGCAGCCTCGACACTGTAGCGGACCTTTGCGCCGTTCATAGCTTCCTGCTTCTTCAGAGCGGCTGCATAGACCAGGTACTTGGCAGCTTCGACGCGGGCTTTCATCTCAGCCAGCTCGAACTGGGTGTTCTGGAAAGCGGAGATGCTGCGGCCGAACTGCTTACGCTCCTTGACGTAAGCGACGGTCTCCTGCAGAGCGCCCTCGGCGATGCCCAGAGCCTGGGAAGCGATGCCGATACGGCCGCCGTCCAGAGTAGCCATAGCCAGCTGGAAGCCCTTGCCGCGCACGCCCAGCATACGGTCCGCCGGGATGCGGCAGTCCTCAAAGATCAGCTCGCAGGTGGAAGAACCACGGATGCCCATCTTGTCCTCAGCCTTACCGACGGAGAAGCCCGGGTCGGTGCGCTCCACGATGAAAGCGGAGCACAGCTTGGTGGGACGGCCCGCTTGTCCAGGACCTGGTCGGTGACGGCGATGACGATGAAGACATCAGCATAACCAGCATTGGTGATGAAGATCTTGGAGCCGTTCAGCACCCAGTAATCGCCATCTTCCTTGCGGTGGTCTGCTGGCCCTGAGCGTCAGTACCAGCGCCCGGCTCGGTCAGGCCGAAAGCGCCCAGCCACTCGCCGCTGCACAGCTTGGGCAGGTACTTTTCCTTCTGCTCGGGGGTGCCGTTCTCATAAATGGGTGCTGCGCACAGGCTGGTGTGTGCGGAAACGATAACACCAGTAGTGCCGCAGACCTTGCTCAGCTCCTCAACAGCCATGACGTAAGACAGGACATCGCCGCCTGCGCCGCCAACGGAAGTGGGGAAGTAAATGCCCATCATGCCCAGCTTGCCCATCTTCTCGACGGTCTCCTTGGGGAAATACTCTTCCGCATCAACTTTCTTAGCCAGAGGCTTAACTTCGTTTTCAGCAAACTCGCGGTACATCTTCTGCACCATCTGCTGCTGCTTGGACAGAGTAAAATCCATCGCTATATCCTCCTAACGGGTATTTTTTCAGTTCCTGAGCAGTGCTCGTCCGCTCAGTGCAAACAAATTCCTCCCGGCCGCTTTCCCACGGTCGGGAGAAACGTTTATCAGAATTTACAGCTGGTCAACAGGGGTCTTGGTGCGGTCTGCGTTGTAAACGTAGAAGCCCTTGCCGCTCTTGCAGCCCAGATTGCCGCCGCGGACCATCTTGCGGATCAGCGGGCAGGCACGGTACTTGCTGTCGCCGGTCTCCTTGTACAGCACGTCCATGATGGCGAGGCAGATGTCCAGACCAATGAAGTCGCCCAGCTCCAGGGGGCCCATCGGGTGGTTAGCACCCAGCTTCATGGCGGTGTCGATGCCAGCGATGTTGGAGACGCCCTCCATCTTGATGAAGGCAGCCTCATTGATCATCGGGATCAGGATGCGGTTGACGACGAAGCCGGCAGCCTCGTTGACCTGAACAGGGCTCTTGCCGATGGCGACGGAGATCTCCTTGATCTTCTCGACGGTCTCAGCAGGAGTGTTGCAGCCAGCGATGACCTCGATGAGCTTCATGCGGTCTGCGGGGTTGAAGAAGTGCATACCGACCATAGGACGGGAGAGACCCTTGCCGATCTCGGTGATGGACAGAGAAGAGGTGTTGGAAGCGAAGATGCACTCGGGCTTGCAGATCTTATCCAGCTCGCCGAAGGTGGTCTGCTTGACTTCATGTCCTCAAAAGCAGCCTCAACGACCAGATCGCAGTCAGCGCACAGGTCCTCCTTCAGGCCCGGGGTGATAGCAGCAACGATAGCGTCTGCCTTTTCCTGCGTCATCTTTCCCTTGGCAATCAGCTTCTCGTAGCCCTTCTTGATCTTTGCCAGACCATTCTCGGCCCACTCCTGCTTGATGTCGCAGAGTGCAACGGTGTTGCCCTCGACCTGAGCAAATGCCTTTGCGATGCCCTGGCCCATGGTGCCAGCGCCGATAACACCGATCTTCATAGGAAATCTCTCCTTTAAATATTTGATGTTAAGTAATCTTTTCTTACGCTCTCCCCTCTCCCGGGGAAAGCTTGAAACCGGAATGTTTTAGTTGTTGGTGAACACTGCCTTGGGCTTCGGCTTCTCACGAGAGAGGAAGCATGCCATACCCTCGACCTGATCGTGGGTCTCGAAGCAGTCGCCGAACAGCTTCTCTTCGACTTCGACAGCCTTCTCGATGGGGAGGCTGATGCCGTCGTTGATAGCCTTCTTGCAGTTGCGTACAGCGATGGGGGCATTCTTTGCGATCTTGCCGGCCAGCTTCAGCACGTTCTCCATCAGTTCAGCCTGAGGATACACTGCGTTCACCAGACCAATGCGATAAGCCTCGTCTGCCTTGATGTTCAGTGCAGAGTAGACCAGCTGCTTTGCCATGCCCATGCCCACCAGACGGGCCAGACGCTGGGTGCCGCCGAAGCCCGGGGTGATGCCCAGACCCACTTCCGGCTGACCGAACACAGCGTTGTCAGAGCAGATGCGGATGTCGCAGCTCATAGCCAGCTCGTTGCCGCCGCCCAGTGCAAAGCCGTTGACGGCTGCGATGACGGGGATGGGGAAGCTCTCGATCATCAGGAAGACATCATTGCCCAGCTTGCCGAAAGCCTCGCCCTCTGCCTTGGTCATGGTGCTCATGGAGCCGATGTCAGCGCCTGCCACGAAGCTCTTGTCGCCCTCGCCGGTCAGGACGATGCAGCGGATGGTGTTCTGATCCACAGCCTCAAAAGCAGCCTTCAGGTCTGCCAGGACCTCGGGGTTCAATGCGTTCAGTGCCTTCGGGCGGTCGATGGTGATGATCTCGACAGCACCCTGCACCTCGGTTTTTACAAAAGCCATTGTGAAAACCTCCATTCATTTTTCAAAGCAGTCCCCGGGCAGAGGCCACCGGTTCCCCTGCCCGGGACTGTTATTCTACTTCTGTTTCCCGTGGAGAACTTAGTCCATCTCAACGATGGTTGCGCAGCCCATGCCGCCGCCGATGCACAGGGTAGCCAGACCCTTGTGTGCCACGATGCTTCATAGCATACAGCAGGGTGACGAGGATACGAGCGCCGGAAGCGCCGACCGGGTGGCCCAGAGCGATGGCGCCGCCGTTGACGTTCAGCTTGTCCTTATCAAAGCCCAGAGCCTCGCCGACTGCGATGGACTGAGCTGCAAATGCCTCGTTAGCCTCGATCAGATCCATATCAGCAACGGTCAGGCCGGTCTTAGCCATGACCTTCTTGGTGGCAGCGATGGGGCCGAGACCCATGACCTCAGGCTCGACGCCTGCCAAAGCACCGGCGACCCAAGTAGCCAGAGGCTTGATGCCCAGCTCCTTAGCCTTCTCCTCGCTCATGATGACCAGAGCAGCAGCGCCATCATTGATGGCAGAAGAGTTGCCGGCGGTCACGATGCCGTCCTTGGTGAAAAGGCGGGCTTCAGGGTGCCCAGCTTCTCGACCGGGGTCAGACGGGGGCCTTCATCGGTATCGAACACGGTGTCGCCCTTCTTGCCCTTGATGACGACAGGAACGATCTCGTCCTTGAATGCGCCGTCCTTGATGGCCTTGTCAGCCTTCATCTGGCTGTTGTAGGAGAACTCATCCAGCTGCTCACGGGTGATGGGGCTGTAGCCGTACTTCTTCTGATAGGTCTCGTTGGTGCAGACATTCTCAGCGGTCATGCCCATGTGCTTGTTGAAGCCGCAGGCATCCCACAGTGCGTCGTTGACCATGGTATCCACCAGCTCGCTCTTGCCCATGGGAGAACCCATGCGGTAGCCGTAGCGGCCCTTCATCATTGCGAACGGAGCCATGTCCATGTTCTCCATACCACCGGCGACCACGATGTCAGCATCGCCAGCCTCGATCATCTGAGCAGCCATGTTGACGCAGTTCAGGCCAGAGCCGCAGACCACGTTGACGGTGACGGCGGGGGTCTCAATGGGCAGACCAGCTTTCAGGGTAGCCTGACGGGCAACATTCTGGCCCAGGCCAGCCTGGATGACGCAGCCCATGTAAACATGATCGACCTGCTCGGGAGCCACGTTAGCACGGTTCAGAGCCTCCTTGATGACGATGGAGCCCAGCTCTGCAGCAGGGACGTTTGCCAGGGTGCCGCCAAACTTACCAATAGCGGTACGGCAAGCAGATGCGATAACGATTTTCTTCATGTTAATAGCCTCCTGAATTTATGTTGGGTGATTTTAGAGCCTTTGTTATTCAAAACGCCCGTGGGCGCTTTTGCATGGGATTCAGAGCTTTCCGGCTTCCCGCAGGGCGTTCATCTTCCGTTCGACCGCCGCCTCCACGTTGGGCGTCACGAACTTGGAGATGTTGCTGCCGTAGCGGGCAGCCTCCTTGACGATGGTGGAGGAAAGGTAGCTCCACTTGATGCTGGTGGCAAGGAACATCGTCTCGATGCCGGGCATCAGTGCGTGGTTCGTCTGGGCGAGCTGTATCTCGTTTTCGAAATCCGTCACGGCCCGCAGGCCCCGCACCATCACCGAAGCGTGCTTCTTTTTGGCAAAATCCACAGTCAGGCCGTCGAAGCTCTCCACGGTGACATTTGGGATGTCCTTGCAACACTCTTTCAGCAGCTCTACCCGCTCCTCAATGGTGAACAGAGGATTTTTTCGCACTGTTGATGAGCACAGCCACGATCAGTTTGTCGTTGATCTTTGCCGCACGCTTGATGATATCGAGATGACCCCGGGTGACAGGGTCGAATGAGCCGGGATAAATTGCCGTTACCATGGTGTCCTCCTTGTGCGCTGTGAAAAGCGCGTTTTGGTTCTGCCATGATAGCACTTTCCAGTCTCCGGGGCAAGCAGCGCCTCGTCATATCGTTAATTTTTAAACAATTAACGGTGCACATCCGCGCGCACACTTGCTACGATACTAGTAAACCATATTGTCAAAATTTTATCAACCATTTTTTCTGAAAAATTTGTTTTTGCCGTACCAAACTATCGTCACAAAATGCTAAGATTTTTAGTTAATTTGCCATCAGCTCCGATTTTTTCGCAACAGGGTATTGATTCTGCAATTTGTTAATGTTATAACTAAGTTGCATGGCATCAGGATATCACTTACCTGTGAAAGTCATGTGTACAGATTGCATCCATTTGGTAAATACGTCTGTACATTTTATATCGTTCCGCAGGGGAACTGCATAAGGTTTCTCGTTCCGCAGGGAATGGTAAGAATTTACAATTCTTTTATGTTATTATAGGAGAGGATGGTTTATAATGGATTTTAAGGAAATGTACGCGCAGAAAAAGATGACCGCCGAGCAGGCTGCCGCGCTGGTCAAGAGCGGCGACTGGGTGGACTACGGCTGGTGTGTCAACACCCCTGTGGCCGTGGACGCCGCCCTTGCCAAGCGCCTGCCCGAGTTGGAGAACGTCAACTTCCGCGGCGGCATCCTGATGTGGGTGCCCGAGATCTTCCAGATCGACGACCCTGCTGCCCACATGACTTGGAACAGCTGGCATATGGGCGGCATCGAGCGCAAGGCCATCGCACAGGGCTTTTCGTTCTACTCCCCCATCCGGTACTGAGCTTCCCCGCTATTACCGCGAAAGCCCCGACCCGCTGGATGTCGCCGTCTTTCAGGTAACGCCGATGGACGAGCACGGCTACTTCAACTTCGGCCCCAGTGCATCTCATCTGGGTGCCGTGTGTGCGAAAGCCAAGAAGATCATCGTCGAGGTCAACACCAATATGCCCCGCTGCCTCGGCGGCATGGAGAACTGCGTCCACATCTCCCGGGTCACCGGCATCGTGGAGGGCAGCAACCCGCCCATTGGCCAGATGGCCGCTGCCGGCCCCGCTTCTGAGGTCGATCAAGGTCGCAAATCTCGTCGTGCCCCAGATCCCCAATGGTGCCTGCCTGCAGCTGGGCATCGGCGGTATGCCCAACGCCATCGGCAGCCTCATCGCACAGAGCGATTTGAAGGATCTCGGCGTGCACACGGAAATGTACGTCGATGCCTTTGTGGACATCGCCAAGGCCGGCAAGATCACCGGCGCATGCAAGCAGCTGGACAAGGGCCGTCAGGTCTACGCCTTCGGTGCCGGCACCAAGAAGATGTACGACTACCTGGAATAACAACCCGGAGTGCATGGCTGCTCCCGTCGATTACACCAACGACATCCGCAGCATCTCCGCACTGGACAACTTCATCTCCATCAACAATGCGGTGGACATCGACCTGTTTGGTCAGGTGAACGCGGAGAGCGCCGGTATCAAGCACATCTCCGGCGCAGGCGGCCAGCTGGACTTCGTCATGGGCGCCTACCTCTCCAAGGGCGGCAAGAGCTTCATCTGCCTGTCCTCCACCTTCTTTAATAAAAAGACCGGCCAGCTGGAGAGCCGCATCCGTCCCACTCTGGAAAATGGCAGCATCATCACCGACACCCGCGCCAACCTGCATTATCTCTGCACCGAGTACGGCTGCGTCAACCTCAAGGGCCTGACCACTTGGGAGAAGGCTGAGGCCCTCATCAACGTGGCACACCCCGACTTCCGTGAGCAGCTCATCGCCGAGGCCGAGAAAATGCACATCTGGCGCAGGAGCAACAAGCGCTAAGCATCGCCGCAGGGATTCCTGCTGTCTGCGGCTGGAATGGAGTCTATCATGATGGACAAAAAGCCGCACATCAAGCCCTATCTCTACGGGATGCTCGCAGGGTTCGGGGCCATCAGCCTGAGCATCATTTTTCTTCTTTTTCATCTACCGCTTCGATGGTTTTGGCGACGCCGTCTCCACGCTGACCGGCATCCTGATGCCCTTCATCTACGGTGCGGTCATCGCCTACCTGCTCAAGCCGGTGTGCAACACGGTGGAAAACTTCCTCCACCGCCTCTTCCCGGAAAAGATGAAAGGGCTGGTCAGTGCGCTGTCCGTCGCGGCCACCCTTCTGTTCGGCCTGCTGGTGATCTATGCCCTGTTTATGATGATCATTCCCCAGCTGATCACCAGCGTTACCACCTTGTACTACACGGCCCGCGCCAACCTGAGCAACTTCATCCGCTGGGTCAACAATCTGGAGTTCGTAGCCGACAACGAGGTCATTATGGACTACGTCAATAAGGCCTACAACGCCATCTCGGTGGATCTGGACAGCTGGATCAAAAACACCCCTGATGCCCTCCATGCAGAACATCGTCAGCGGCGTGGGCATCGGCGTGCTGAATGTGGTCACCGTCTTCAAGAACCTCATCATCGGCATCATCGTGGCCATCTACCTGCTGGCCAGCCGCAAAAAGTTTACCCAGCAGAGCAAGCTCATCCTCTACAGCATCCTGAAGCCCCGCTGGGCCGACGCGGTGCTCAGCGAGGTGCTCTATGCCGATAAGATGTTCGGCGGCTTCATCAACGGCAAGATCATGGACTCCGCCATCATTGGTGTGCTCTGCTACATCGCCTGTGCCATCGTCAAGTTCCCGAGCGCGCTGCTGGTGTCGGTCATCATCGGTGTCACCAACGTCATCCCGTTCTTCGGGCCGTTCATCGGTGCCGTGCCTGCAACGCTGCTTATCCTCATCCAAAGCCCCATCAAGGCCCTCTGGTTCGTGCTCTTCATCCTGATCTTGCAGCAGATCGACGGCAACATCATCGGACCCAAGATCCTGGGCAACACCACCGGTCTTTCCAGCTTCTGGGTGCTGTTCGCCATCCTGCTGTTCGGCGGCCTGTGGGGCTTTGTGGGCATGATCGTAGGTGTGCCGCTGTTTGCCGTCATCTACGACGTGATCAAAAAGCTGGTCATCCACGGCCTGTGCCGCAACGATGAGCTGGAGATGCTGGGCACCTACCACGAGGCCTTTGGCGACCCGGAGGAGGACATCCCCGCCGCGCCGGAGGCCCCCGCCCAGAGTGAAGAATAATTTCCCGGACCGTATAAAGAGCTGCCGCGGGTTTTATCCCTCACGCGGCAGCTCCTTTTTGCGTTTTATTACAGCTCGATGACCTCCAGGTCTTCCGGCACAAACAGATTGCCGTGGAAATACTGCCTGCCCTCGGCGGTGTACAGCTCCTTGCGGCGGGCAATGTTCTTATCCTCGGTGTGGTAGAGCAGCAGGTTCTTCACGCCCAGGCTCTCGGCCAGCTCTGCCGCGTCTTTCACGGTGGGTGATGTTTCTCATAGGGGTGGAAGAGATCCGCCTGCCCGTGGAGGCAGAACGCCTCATGCAGCAGCCAGGTGCTGTGCTCGGCGTACTGCTTCTCGCACTCGTTGTAGGGCTCGTCACCGCAGCAGGTCAGCTTTTCGCCGCCGCCCAGCTCCATGCAGAAACCATACTGCTTGGCCTTGGTGGAGCCGATATCAAAAAACGTGGTCTTCCGGCCCAGGATGGTCTTCTCTTCCCCGTCGGCCACCACAATGAGGTGCAGGCGGCTGTCCAGGAACGGCAGCTCCTTTTTTCTGCAGCAGCTTGCCCGCCAGGTCCCGCAGCAGGGCAATGACCTCATCGTGGGCGTAGATGGTCGCCTCGCCCTCGTAGGTACCTTCCCGCATGTGCTGGCAGATCATCCGCATCATCCAGATGATGCCCAGCAAGTGGTCGATGTGCTTGTGGGTGACAAAGATGGTGCGCATCTGCCGCCAGTCCAGCCCGGCGTACTTGAGCTGATGCAGCACGGTCATTCCGCCGCCGCCATCCACCATAAAGTGGTCCTTGCCATCGCTCAGAACAAAACAGGTATTGTAGCACTCCGTTACCAGTGCATTGCCCGTGCCCAACATGGTCAGTTTCATCGTCTGTTTCTCCTCAAAAACGTTCTTGTTCCCGGCCAGAACCGCCGGGCCTTGGCTTTTAGTATAGCATAGTGCAGGCCGTGTTTCCACCGGCAGGGCCATTCCAAAATCGAATTTCCCCGGGATGCACAAAGGCCCCGCCTCCGTGAAAGAGGCAGGGCCTTTGGCATCATTCATTCAAAGAGTAAAACCCTCTCCGTCTCCCAAAGGGAGAGGCAAGTCTTCCCCCTTTGGGGGATCTGGCAAACCCGACAGGGTTTGACTGAGCGGGTCAGACAGCGGGTTTCCAATCTTTATAGTTCTCGTAGCGGCTCTCTTTGATTTCGGTGTGGGACCAGATCTCATCCGCCATGGGCTGCCAGCTCTCCGCGTAAGCCTTGCACTTATCACACAGGTGGTCCACCGTCTCCGGCGACTGCATATCCGTGTTGTGGGCCCCCGTCTCGTGCACCATCTGGCGCAGCAGCTCGGGGTTCTCCAGCATCGGGCAGGGACGCAGGTGGTTGTTGTTGAACGGCTGGCCGTTGTGATAAGCCATGAACAGCGGGCTGCGCAGAATTTCGAGAATGCTGCTGTCGTGGATGTTGGCGTTGGCGTAGTGGATGAACACGCACGGCTCCGCGTCGCCCGCCGCGTTGATGTGGAAGTAGTTGCGGCCGCCTGCGATGCAGCCGCCCACGAACTCGCCGTCGTTCTGGAAGTCCATCGGGTAGAACGGGATATCGCTCTTCTCCGAGCGGAGATACCGGATGCGCTCGATCATATATTTGCGCTGGGCAGGGGTGGGCATCAGCTCCGGCGCAGCCTCGTTGCCTACCGGCATATAGTGGAAGTAGAACCCGAAGTGCGCGCCCTTGTCGCAGAGCATCCGCATAAAGTGGTCGCTGGTGACGGCCTCGAGGTTGTCCCTCGTGTAGCAGATGGAAGTGCCAAACAGAATGCCGTACTTCTTGAGCAGGTCCATGGCGTGCATGACAGCATTATAGTGGCCGTCGCCGCGGCGGGCGTCGTTGGTGGAGGGAGTGCCCTCAATGGACAGCATGAACGCAATGTTGCCCAGACGGACCACCTCTTTGCAGAACGGCTCATCGATGAGGGTGGAGTTGGTGTAGATGGCAAACTGCACATCGTTGTGCTTCTCGGCCAGCTTGAGGATATCCGCCTTGCGCACCAGCGGCTCGCCGCCGGTCAGCATATAGAGGTAGACGCCCAGCTCCTTGCCCTCGAGTGATGATCTTATCCATATCTGCAAAGCTGAGGTTGTTCTTGTGGCCGTACTCCCCGGCCCAGCAGCCCACGCAGTGCATATTGCAGGCCGAAGTGGGGTCAAACAGGATCAGCCAGGGGATGTTGCAGCGGTACTTGACCCGGTTCTCCCGGATGGTCTTGGTGCCCCGGAAGAACGCCTCGTACCCCAGGTTGAGGGCCGTGGTGCGGGCCACGTTGGGGTTGGTCTGGTCCAGCACGCAGTGGATGAGCTTGGACCACTTGCTGTCCGGGTTGCCCAGCACCAGGCGGGCACGGTCATAGGTCTCCTCGCTGAAGCTGTCGCCATAGAACTGCTTTGCAAAATCGACCATCTGAACCATGGCTTTCTGGCGGTCTTTATGGACATGGGAAAGTGCTACATCGATCAGCTTTCCCGCTGTGGCGCGCTCCATCTTATGGGTCAGGGAATCAAATGTCGTGTTGCTCATAACCTGTTTCCTCCTGCGTGTTCTCTCCCGGGCGGTGTGGGTCGCCTGGGAATTTTCTTTGCTCAAAGTGTAGCATTCTCCGCGCGGGCAGGCCATAAACAGACAAAGCGCCGTGATGGAAAACCCATCACGGCGCCTGTTTTGATGAAACTTTGTTAATCTTTTGGCAGGGCAACCGTACCGCCGCCGGCCTGAAACTTGAGCAGCGTGCGGCGGATGCCGCCGTGCAGCAGCTTGTTGAGCCGCTGGGTCAACAGTACGGGGTCGGTCTTCATATCCTTGCGGATCCATTCCAGCACCATGCCCACCAGCGCATACTTGAAGAAATCAATGACGAACTGTTTGTCCTCATCCTGAATGGAGATGTCCCGCGTTTCCTTATCCACAAATTCGTGGAGCAGCGGGTCCACCATTTTATAGAGGTACTGTTCCACCTGCTCCCGGCTGATGGAGCGGTAAACATTGAGAACCAGCAGCTTATTCTCCTGAATTTTGAGCAGAACATCCAGGAACGCTTTATCCCAGTCGTCGATGTCTTTCCAGTCCTCCATCGCCTGCCGGGCATCCTCCACCATGATCCAGTCCACCAAATCGTAAATATCCTTGAAATGGTAGTAAAACGTCATCCGGTTGACACCGCAGTCCTCGGTGATATCGTTGATCGTGATTTTATTGAGCGGCTTTTGAACCAGCAGCTTTTTGAGCGAAGCTTCCAGCGCCCGTTTTGTCGTCTGTGCCACAAGAATGCCCATCCTTTCCCGGCTGTGCTCCGCGCGGGCACGGCCTGTTTCACTGGGAAGCAACCGCTTCCATAGGATAAGCATACCGCAAAGCAGGAACGGTTTGCAAGTAGATTTTCCGTCTTTTCCATGAATATTCTGTGTTTTCAGCAAGCTGCAAAGAATCTTTTCCAGACTTTCGTCGGTTTTCCTCTTGACAAGCGTAAATGGCACATTTTTTCTTTCTTCCATAACACCCGGCAAAAAATTCCGCCCTCCTCTTGATTTCTCCCCCCTCCCCGCTTACAATGGAATCACATGGCGAAACAGGTTCGCCACGGAGAAAGCGAAGCGCGCTTTGTATTGGGAAAGAGGTTTTTGCGATGATCAAAACCATTGGATTTTTAGGCTGCGGCAACATGGGCGGTGCCATCGCCCGGGCGGTGTGCAAGGCCGCCGACCCGCAGAACGTCTATCTGGCCAACCGGACGGCCTCCAAAGCCGAAAAACTGGCCGGGGAGCTGGGCTGCAATACCACCACCAACGCGGAGGTGGCGGCCCGGTGCGACCTGATCTTCCTGGGTGTCAAGCCCCAGATGATGGAATCCCTGCTGGCCCCGCTCAAGTTCAGCCTGAACGAGCGGCCCGGCCGCTTCATCCTCTGCAGCATGGCGGCAGGCCTTTCCATTACCCGCATCCAGGAGATGGCAGGCGAAGATTACCCCGTCATCCGCATCATGCCCAACACCCCCGCCATGGTGGGTGCCGGCATGATCCAGTACTGCTCCTCCAACGTCACCGCCGAGGAAGAGGCCGAGTTCCTGAAATTGATGGCCCCCGCCGGGCGGCTGGATGCCGTGCCGGAAAACCTCATCGACGCGGCCAGCTGCGTATCCGGCTGCGGCCCGGCTTGGGTGTACCAGTTCATCGAGGCGCTGGCCGACGGCGGCGTGGCCTGCGGCTTGCCCCGTGCCAAAGCGCAGGAGTACGCCGCCCAGATGGTCCTGGGCAGCGCAAAGCTGGTGCTTGAGAGCGGCCAGCACCCCGGCGCACTCAAGGACGCCGTGTGCAGCCCCGGCGGCAGCACCATCCAGGGCGTCCGGGTGCTGGAAGAAAAGGGCCTGCGGGGCGCTGTGATGGACGCCGTCCTCGCCGCCTACAATAAGACAAAAGAGATGGGAAAGGGTTAACGCGTTATGCGCATCGTAGTCAAAGTAGGCACCTCCACTCTGGCGCATGCCACGGGGCGGCTGAACATCCGCCATGTGGAGGAGCTGGTCAAGGTGCTGAGCGACCTGAAAAACGCCGGGCACGAGGTCATCCTCGTCTCCTCCGGTGCCATCGGGATGGGCGTGGGCAAGCTCTCGCTCCCGGCACGCCCCACCGATATGTCCACCAAGCAGGCCTGTGCGGCCGTGGGCCAGTGTGAGCTGATGTACACCTACGACCGCCTGTTTACGGCCTACAGCCACACCGTGGCCCAGATCCTGCTCACGGGCGTGGACATTGAGCACACCGAGCGGCGGCAGAATTTCCAGAACACCCTCTCCCGCCTGCTGGAACTGGATGCCCTGCCCATCATCAATGAGAACGACACCGTGGCCACCGATGAGATCACCTCCATTGGGGATAACGATACGCTGGCCGCCATCGTCTGCTGCTGCGCCAAGGCCGATTTGCTGGTGCTGCTGAGCGACATCGACGGCCTGTACACCGCCAACCCCCACACCCACCCGGAAGCAGCGCTCATCCCGCTGGTGGAAGAGATCACCCCGGACGTGATGGCGCTGGCCGACGGAGCCGGCTCGGCACTGGGCACCGGCGGCATGTCCACCAAGCTCCGCGCCGCCCGGATGGTGACCGCCAGCGGAGCCGACATGGTCATTGCCAACGGCGCGCACCCGGAGCTGCTCTATGACATTGCCGAGGGCAAACCGGCAGGCACCCGCTTTGCCGCACACAGACAGGAGGGCTGACCCATGACGACACAGGAAATTCTCGAAGCTGCCCGCGCGGCCAAGCAGGCCGTGGCGCTGGCCAGCAGCCGCACCCGGCAAAGCGTCCTGGCGCGGATGGCAGACGCCCTCCGCGCCCCGGACAGCGTGGAAGCCATTCTGGCCGCCAACGCGGAGGACATGGCGGCCGCCAAAGGGCACATCAGCGATGTGATGCTGGACCGCCTGGCTTTGACGCCGGAGCGGATCGGTGCCATGGCAAAGGGCATTTTAGAGGTGGCCGCCCTGCCCGACCCGGTGGGCGCGGTCCTGAACCGGGTGGAGCGCCCCAACGGGCTGGTGATCGAAAAGACCGCCGTGCCCATGGGCGTCATTGCCATCATCTACGAGAGCCGCCCCAACGTGACCAGCGACGCCGCCGCCCTTGCCATCAAGAGCGGCAACGCCTGCATCCTGCGCTGCGGCAAAGAGGCCTGGCGGAGCGCCAGCGCCATCGTCACCGCACTGCGCCGGGGCCTGCGGGAGAACGGCCTGCCCGAAGCCGCCGTCTGCCTCATTGAGGACACCTCCCACGCCTCGGCCAACGCCCTGATGACCGCCGTAGGCTATGTGGACCTGCTGATCCCCCGCGGCGGGGCCGGGCTGATCCGCGCCTGCGTGGAAAACGCCAAGGTCCCCTGCATCCAGACCGGCACCGGCATCTGCCACATTTTTGTGGATGACACTGCCGACCAGCCCAAGGCACTGGAGATCATTGAGAACGCCAAAGCCAGCCGTCCCAGCGTCTGCAACGCGGAGGAAGTCTGCCTGGTGCACAGCGGCATTGCGGCAGAGTTCCTGCCCAAACTTGCCCAGCGGCTGGGCCCGGACCGCGCGGCCAGAGGGCTCCACCCCGTGGAGCTCCGGCTGGACGAGCGTGCCGCCGCCCTCCTGCCCGGCATCGGTGTGCCCGCCGGGCCACAGGATTTTGACACCGAGTTCCTCGATTACATTCTGGCCGTTAAAATCGTGGACAGCGTGGAGGAAGCCATTGCGCATATCGCCGCCCACTCCACCGGCCACAGCGAGGCCATTTTGACCCAGGACAATGCCCATGCCGCTCAGTTTACCGCCGCGGTGGACAGCGCCGCGGTCTATGTCAACTGCTCTACCCGCTTTACGGATGGCGGCGAGTTTGGCCTTGGCTGTGAGATGGGCATTTCCACCCAGAAGCTCCACGCCCGGGGCCCCATGGGGCTGGCCGAGCTGTGCAGCTACAAGTACATCATCCACGGCAACGGCCAGATCCGCTGATTTCACACAAGCTTTACATTCAGGCGGAAGTAAAAAATTTTCACGTTCCCGGTAATTCCCGGTGAAATTCGCCCTGTTTTATTTGTTCCATTTTGCGCTGTTTCGTACAGGCCCGTGTCCAAGCCGCACAGGCCTGTATTTTTGTTTTATCCATATGGACTGTTTTTTCGCTGCAAACACATTTCGCAAAGTGCTTGTCAAGAGTTTTGAAAGGATTTTTCACTTGTATCCAAATGTTCCCCATTCTTAACAATTATTAAGTCATACTTTTGCTCATTTTCTTGCTAAAATCACAACAAAGCGCTTGACAAAGCCCTGTTTTCTGCGGTAAAACAATAGTGGAAAGTTTGAGAATGATTCTAGTAGGTTTATGCCGAATGGAAAAAAGTGTATTTGTAAAAAAGCCACCCTGCATCATTCGCCACCCACAACACTATACTGAGAATGAAGGAGAGAGCGCTATGACGATTGCCATTCTTGCACACGATTCCCGCAAGGAACTTGCACTTCAATTCTGTACCGCATACAGCGGGATCCTTTCCCGCAACACAGTCATCGCCACCGGTACCACCGGGCGGATGCTGGCCCAGGCCACCGGCCTGCCCGTGCACTGTTATCTCTCCGGCAAGCTGGGCGGCATCCAGCAGATTTCTTCCCGGGTCGCCTGCGATGAAGTGGATCTGGTGCTCTTCTTCCGCGACCCGCTCAAGGCGGACACCGGCAATTCCAGCGAGCAGAACCTGCTCCGCCTGTGCGATATGCACAGTGTGCCCATTGCCACCAACATTGCTACTGCCGAGGTGCTGCTGCGCGGCCTGGACCAGGGCGACCTGGACTACCGCGACGGGATGCACCCGGAAATTCTGGAGCCCATTTCCGTCCACTGTGCCGTGTGCTGAAAAGCTCCGGCTTTGGCCGTTTGATCTGTTTGTGTATAGAGGGTATAAAAACAGCGCCGCAGAGCGTACCAAAACTCTGCGGCGCTGTTTTTTCTATTACGGATCTCACGGTGGGAACGGCCTGCCCCGCGCTTTGGATTTTGTCTGGTTCAGCCCTTACTTTTCCAGGCCAGCCATCTGTTTGATGGCTTTCATGGCAAAGGTCAGGGGTGCGGCCCATGGCCACACCGGCCATCAGGCAGGGATAGTTGTTGGCAAAGAAGCTGCCGGACATATCGCCGGTGACATACAGGCCGGGCATAGGCTTGTTGTCGTTATCCAGCGCCTGACCTTTTTCGTTGATGGCAATGCCCTGCTCGGTGCACAGCAGAGAGGCACCCAGCCAGCAGCCATAGAACGGGGCCTTGCGGATCGCGCTCAGGCGGTAAGCGGGCTTGCCGAAGTCCTCATCGTTCTGCTGGTCATACAGCTCGTTGTAGCGGTCCACGGTTGCCAGGAACGTGTCCTTGGCCTCGCCGGTGAAGCCCAGCTTATCCGCCAGTTCCTCAATGGTATTGGCCTTGAAGAAGCAGCCTTTCTCCTCTGCACTGCCATCTGTTTCTGAATATACTCCGCGCCTGCATTACGGGTCTGCGCAGAGCAGCCGATGGTGTGGAAGCGCTTTACGTCTTCCAGAATATTGGCGTCGCAGATCTGAGCGTAAACACGGCCCGGCTGGTGAGCGGCAGCATAGACGATATCATTGTAGGGACTGCTCTCGTTGGCAAAGCGCTCCCCGTTGCGGTTCACTTTCAGGAACGGCTGGGTGCCGGGGTTATACTGCTTGATCTCGCCGGGGAAAGCCTTGCCGCCAAAAGAGTTCTCGCTCTCCACATAGCCAGCGTCCACACCAGGAGCCACAATGCCGCGGTCAAACAGCATGGGAGCAGCTTCCTTATCCAGGTTTGCACCAGCCCAGACAGCGGCACGGATGCCATAGCCCTTATCAGAGGGAGAGTAAGAGCAGGCCGTGGTGACAGAGGTACCCAGCGGGTCCAGCTGCTCCATCATGTAGGGGTTGCCGGGGAAGCCGCCGCAGGCCAGCAGAACGCCGTCGTTGGCGTTGTAGCGGATGAAGTGGTCATCCTCGGTGCTCTGGGCGATGATGCCGGTGACGCGGCCATCGGCGTCTTTCTCCAGCTTGGCCAGGCTGGTCTTGAAGTCGATGCTGTAGCCCAGCTCTTCAATGTACTGCTGGAGTGCTTCGTTGCGCTGCAGGCCGGACTCACTCTCGCTCTGGCGGTAGTTGTGCTCCTGCACGGGATACAGGTAATCGGTGTTGTGCTCCGCGTTCTCCGCGGGCCAGGCTGCCTCCGCACCGGAAGTGAACTCGCAGGTCCAGCCGAACTGATCCTCCAGAATGCCGCGCATGAAGTCGTGCATGGCGGCAGACTCGTTGATCCAGGTCTTGACGACGCGCTGGTCGCACTTGCCGGATGCGTAGCGGGAGATCTCGCTCAGCAGCTTTGCCTTATCGGTAGCGGGGACACCCGCCTCTTTGGCAGCGGCAGAATCAATGGCACCATACCAGTGGCGGGTGTCCTGCACGGCGCTGTTCTGCTCAATGATGCGGAAGTTCAGGCCGTTGGCAGCCGCATAAGCAGCGGCAAACATGCCGCCGTTGCCAGCACCGACAATGACGATGTCGGTGTCGATGGTCTCGGTGATGGCAGCCTCGTCGATGTCGGGCTCCTTGCCCAGCCAATCGTTTTCGTCACCGGTGGGCAGCTGGACAGAGCTGATGGTCGCTTCGCCCTTGGCCTGTGCAAAGCAGCTCTTGGCCGCTTTCATCACGGCGTCGGAGGTGATGGTGGAGCCGGAAACACCGTCGATCTCGCCGTTGGCGGAAGAGAGCAGCTGCTCCTTGAGCTGGTCGGCAGCGGCAGCGCCGTAGGAAGCAGTCTCACCGGAGGTATCCACCACCACATCGGTGACCGCACTGTCCGAGAACGTCATGGTGACCTTGACGGTGGAAGAGATGCCCTCCGCGGTGCCCTCATAGGTACCGGGGATGTAGCTGCCGGCAGGGGCAGAAACCGCGCTGGAAGCGGCAGCGGAATCCTTGGCAGCGTTGCAGGCAGCCAGGGCACCGGCGGTCACGCCGGACATGGCAGCAGCGGCGGCGATTTTCAGAAAGCCTTTGCGGGAAATCTTGTTCATGGAGGTTTGATCCTTTCCTTGCTTCGTGATTTTACCATCTTACCTGCCCTTTGACGGGAAAGGGCGACTTCGTTCGATAATAATTTAACACAAATCCCCAGCCCTGTCCTTTAAGAATTTTTAAGCTTCTTTGCCGCTTCCCAGCCCGGTTTCCCGTTGATTTTACACGGGCAGGGCTGTTTTGTTATTTTTTTGCTTATCTTTTTTCAAAACAAAGCGCCCGCTGCTTAAGTTTCCTTAAGAAGCGGGCGCTCATTCCCTAAGCAATCTTAAATTTTCAGTCCGCACCACGGCCCTCCGGCTGGAAGATATAACCTTTGCCCCAGACATTTTTCAGGTAAACGGGCTTGGCGGGGTCCGGCTCGATCTTGCCGCGCAGGTTGTGGATGTGCACCTGCACGGTGCGCACATCCCCAGGCTGTCCTTGCCCCAGATCTTCTGGTAGAGCTCGTTGGCGGTAAAGAACGTGTTGGGGTACCGGACAAACAGCGAGAGGATGCGGTACTCCATATCGGCCAGGTGGATGCTCTGGCCGTCGTGCTCCACACTGTGGCGGTTGGCGTCCAGCGTAAAAGCCGCGCAGTGATAGCCATTGACATTGGGCTCGGCCGCGTCCATCTGCACCCGGCGGATGTTGGCCATGATGCGGGCCACCAGCACCTTGTTGTGATAGGGCTTTGTGAGGAAATCGTCACCGCCCATCTCCAGCGCCCGCACCACCGTGTCGGTATCGTCCAGGCAGGAGGTAAAGATGATGGGGCAGTGGTGCCAGCTGCGCAGCCGCTGGCACAGGTCCACGCCGTTGGTATCCGGCAGCAGGATGTCCATGAGGATGACATCAAATTTTTCCCGGGCGTGGCTCAGTGCATCGCCGCCCGTCTCAGCGCACACCACCTCAAAATTCTGCTGGCTCTGCAGAAAATACCGGGTGGTGTCGCGGATCACCGGGTCATCTTCCACCATTAAAACGCGGATCATCCCTATTTGCTCTCCCCTTTTTGGCTATTCTTTGTTATACTATTAACAGTATACCGTATCCGGTTCAAATTCTCAACTGGTTTTTGGGGGAGGAATCCAACATGAAATGGAAAAAACAGCTCTGTGCCGCGGCGGCGGTGCTGCTGGCACTGGGCATCGCACTGGCGGGCGTCCGGCTCAATCAGCATTTTCTCGTTCTTTCCGGGGGCGTCTCACGGACAGAGATTCAAAGCCCCCTGGGCGACCTGGTCCGCAGCCATCTGCAGCTGGTGGCGCTCATCGTCTTTGCCACACTGGCCGCTGCCATCCTGGCCCTTTACCACTACAAAAAGCAGCCGGAGCTGCGCTATTTTCTCCTCTATCTGGCAGTTCTCTTTTTCTGGGGCACCCTGGTAGCCTTTTTCCCTGCCGGATTTCAGGGGCTGCTCCAGCGGTTCATGCGGCTGTTTTTTGCCATCACGATCCTGGCGTCGGCCCTGCTCTCCGCAGCGCTGCTGGCCCTGCCTCTGCCCGCCAAATGGGTGGTGCCCGCCTCGGCAGTCTTTCTGCTGCTGGGGCAAGTCCGCTTGCCCATCCTGCGGTTCGGCACGCTGACGGCCGGCATGTGCCTCTGTCTCTACCTGCTGCTTTCAGCCTACCTGCGTGGGTACGAAGCCGCCGGGCTGCTGCTCTTTCCCTGCGCCATCACAACAGGGTTCCGGGTGTGGGCCCTGCTGCCCCTCTCCCCTTTTATGTAGAGTGCTACCCGCTCTACCTGCTGCGGTGCGCCCGGGTGTTCGATATCCCGTTCGCGCTGGGCTGCATGACTTACGTCTGCCGCCGCTTTGCTTTGCAGTTTGACCGTACCGAGCAGCTGGCCCAGGAGCTGGACACCCGGGTCATCGAGCGGACCCGGGCCCTGACGGAGGAGACCGAAGCCCGCAAGAGCATGATGCTGAACATCTTTCACGACCTGCGCAGCCCGCTGTTTGCCGTGAGCAACGGGCTGGATACCCTGGCCGAGGCTCCCGACGCCCTGCCGGCCCTGCTGCCGGCCCTGCAGCAGCGGGTGGCTTTTGTCCGCAGTCTGACGGAAGACCTTTTTCTGGCGGCCAAGCTCGAGCAGAAGCAGGTGCTGCTCAATGAGGACCGGGTGGCCCTGAACGAAGCCACCGCCGCCGTCTGCGCCGCCTGCCAGAGCGAAGCCGCCCAGAAAGGGGTCACCCTCCGGGCGAAGACGGACTGCTTCCTGCCCGTCTGGGGCGATAACGTGCGCTTACAGCAGGTGGTGCAGAACCTCGTCACCAACGCCATCCACTATACTCCTGCGGGCGGTGTGGTCACAGTGACCTGCGCGCGGGAGGGCGGAACCGCCCGGGTGACGGTGCAGGACACCGGGTGCGGCATTGCGCCGGAAGATCAGGCAGCCGTGTTCGACCGCTATTTTCACACCACGGCCAACACCAAGCACGATTCCACCGGCCTTGGGCTGACCATCGCGCAGGAGCTGGCTCATCTCCACCACGGCGAGATCGCCCTGCAAAGCGAGGTGGGCAAGGGCAGCCGCTTTACGCTGAAGCTGCCAATTTTGGAATAACGTCCTTGCCCTCTCAGGCGCGTCAGCTGTGGCGGAGAGGTTGTCTTAGTTTTTAAAGTAAGCGTTCTGCACGGCCAGCAGCACACCGGCACGGCTGGCGGCAAAGTTCAGGCCGCCCTGCAGGTAGCAGGTGTAGGGAGCGCGGAGGGGACCGTCGCAGGAGAGCTCAATGGTACTGCCCTGAGTAAAGCTGCCGCTTGCCATGACCACCTCATCGGTGTAACCCGGTTCCGGGCTGGGTTCCGGGGCTGCGTAGCTGTCCACCGGGCTGGCAGCCTGCACACCGCGGCAGAAGCCCACAAGGGCGTCCGCCGTGCCGGCATCAAAGCAGGTCACGATGTCGTTGTGGTCGTCGCAGTAGCGCGGGATGGGGTTCTTGCCCAGCAGCTCCAGCAGGCACTGCGCATAGATGGCGGTCTTGATGGCCTCGCAGACCACGCCGGGGGCATAGTAGAAGCCCAGGTACATATCACGGGGCGTTTCCAGCGTGCAGCCCAGATCCTTGCCCAGGCCGGGGGCGTTCAGACGGTAGGCGCACAGCTCCACCAGATCCTTCCGGCCGGCAATGTAGCCGCCGGTGGGCGCAATTCCGCCGCCGGGGTTCTTGATGAGACTGCCCACCACAAGGTCGGCACCCACCTGGCAGGGCTCCTGCGTCTGGGTGAACTCGCCGTAGCAGTTGTCCACAAAGATGATGATGTCCGGGTTTGCCCTGCGGGCCGTCTCGGCGATCTTGCGGATGGTCTCGAGGTCAAAAGCGTTGCGCTGCAGGTAGCCACGGCTGCGCTGGATGTGGCAGACCTTAGCCCCCGGGGCTTTCTGGGCAATCAGCTCATAATCCGGGGTAAAATCGGGCTTGAGGGGAGCTTCGTCGTACTTCACGCCGTAGTCCATCAGGGTGCCGGTGCCCTTGCCCTTGCCATCCAGACCAATGACGCCCTCCAGCGTATCGTAGGGACGGCCGGTGGCGGCCAGCAGGGTATCCCCTGCCCGCAGCAGACCAAACAGGGCCACGGCCAAAGTATGGGTGCCGCTCTGGAACTGGCTGCGCACAAGGGCGTCTTCCGCGCCCATCACCTGGGCAAAGATCTGCTCGAGTTTGGCGCGGCCGGAATCCCACAGGCCATAGCCCGTGGTGCCAAGCATATCGGTAGAAGACATCTGGGTATCCCCAAAAGCCTTGAGCATCTTGAGCTGGTTGAAATCCCGGATCTCCTCCATGTGGCGGAAATAGGGCTGGCAGAGCTCCATGGCCTTTTCGTCCAGGGCGAGCACCTCGGGTTTATAATCAAAGAAATGGTTCAGCATTGACATGTTTAAAATTTTTAATCCTTTCAATCGGGCTTTCGTAACGCGCAAGGGTGCCAAGCGGGTGGAAGCCGAGTTGTGTGTAAAAAATGCACCCGCTCGGGGCTGCAGAGGAAAACGGGCTGATTCCCCTGTGCGGAGAGGGCGTTGGCCATCTGGACGATGAGCCGCCCGCCGACCCGCTGGCCCCGGAGAGCTTCGGCGGTCTGGCCGCAGGCCATGTAGGCCTGCCCGTTGCAAAGGGCGTAGGCTCCCACCGTGCAGACGATGTTCCCGCCCTGCTCCAAGGTCCAGACCAGTGCCTTGCCCCGGCTGCGCTTGGAACACAGCTCAGAGTAAAAATCATCCCGCCGGGCAGGCCGGTCCGGGAACAGATTTTCCGCCACCGGGCCGGAAGCCGGATCTTCCACAAAGGTCAGGCTGTCCCAGAGGGCTTTCTGCGCCTCGGTCTGGGCTGGCAGGGGCAGCTGTTCCCCCGCCGCAAGGCCGAAGATGGTGTGGTCACACGTCTTTTGCCAGCCCACAGGGGGGCACTCGGCCTCATCCAGAATGACGGCCCTGCAGCCGCAGAAATTCAGAAAACTGGCCAGCTCCTCGGGGTTGGCGTGGCCCGCCAGCCATGCCGTGCGGCCGCCGATGTCCAGCGCCAGCGTCGGCCCGGCAAAAAAAAACGGCCCGGCTGGGCTTTGCCCAGCAGCTGCAGCGCCAGCGGCAGGGTGGCTCCGCAGCAGAGCTTCCCCCGGCAGGCGTTCAAAAAGCGCTGACGCTGGCGGGGCGTGTTTACCTGTGCGATCACTTGAGCTCGTTGACGATCTTCTTGAACTCGCGGCCGCGCACCTCAAAGTTGGGGTAGAGGTCAAAGGAGGCGCTGGCGGGCGAGAGAATGATCTCATCGCCAGGGTGAGCGGCGGCTCGGGCCAGCTCCACAGCATGCTGCATGTTATCAGCGTGCTCGATGACGAGGCCGCTGGCGGCAAAATCCGGATGCTCCCGCACCACTTTTTCAATGCGGGGGCCGGTAGCGCCCATGAGGATCAGGGTCTTGACGTGCCGGATGACCTCCGGTGCCAGAGGCTCATAGGGGATGTGCTTGTCGTAGCCGCCCGCGATGAGGATGAGCTTCTGGTTGAAGCTGCGCAGGCCCGCGATGGTACGGGTGGGGCTGGTGCCGATGGAGTCATTATAATAAGTAACGCCGTCCAGCACACGAACCGGCTCAATGCGGTGCTCCACACCCGTAAAGGTGCTGCCCACTTTCTGGATGGCTTCTACCGGCACCTCGCCCCAGACAGCAGCGGCAGCTGCCAGCAGATTCTCGATGTTGTGCAGGCCACGCAGCTTGACGTCTTTCTGGGCCAGGAACGGTGTCACAACGCCGTCCTCGGCCATGCAGAGCATTCCGTCATCCCGCAGGAAAGCACCATTGTCGGTCTCGTGCAGGCGGGTGAACCAGACCTGCTTGCCCTTGCAGTCGGCCTGCATCCCACGGGTGATCTCGTTCTCATAGCCCAGCACCTCGCGGCAGGGCGGCACCTGATGGATGAGGATGTTCCGCTTGGCGTCGATGTACTCCTGCATATCCTTGTGGTGGTCCAGATGGTTGGGGGTAACGTTGGTGACCACCGCGATCTTCGGGCTCTTGTGCATACTGATCAGCTGGAAGCTGGACAGCTCCACAACCGCCACATCCTCCGGAGCCACCTCGGGCAGCATGGGCAGCAGAGCGGCGCCGATGTTGCCACCCAGGTGCACCTTGCGGCCAGCGGCCTCATAGAACTTGGAGATGAGGGTGGTGGTGGTGGTCTTGCCGTCGGAGCCGGTCACGCCCACGATCTCACAAGGGCAGAAATCAAAGAAAAGCTCCACCTCGCTGGTGACCATGGTACCCGCCGCCATAGCGTCCTGCAGGGGCTTTTCAAAATAGCCCACAAAGCCGGGGGTACGCATGATGATATCCTGGCCTTTGAAGCCTTCGAGGTAGTTTTCGCCCAGGCTCAGGTCAATGCCCAGCTCCCGGATGGTGGCAGCGTAATCGCCAAAATCGTCCACGGACTTCTTCTGGTCGCAGAGGGTCACATGAGCGCCCAGCTCCACAAACTCCTTGATGAGTGCCTTATGGCTGACGCCGGCACCAATGAATGCAACCTTTTTGCCCTGGATCAGTGCGGCAAGCTGCTGCTGTTCTTTCTGCATAAATCAGGTTCCTCCCAAATTATATAGATATCGTAAACTACTGCGTGATTTTTTACACGGCTCGCCCTCTCCGTCATCGCTTACGCGATGCCACCTCTCCCAAAGTGAGAGGCCTTGGCAGTCCATGCAAAGAGCACCTCTTTGCCAAGGGCTCCCCCTTTGGGGGAGCTGGACGCCGAAAAGGCGGCCTGAGAGGGCTAGGCCATTAGTCATTTTACACCTTTTCGGTCTGCTTGGCAACGGAAAACCGCCAAACGGAGCAACAAAATCCCCTGAGAAATTCACAAAAAGGCAATTGTCTTTTCCCCTGCTTTCTGCTACACTTACAGTGCGCCTTTTTTCGACGCTGCATCAACGGGTTATTCCGGCCCGTGCCCTGCAGCGCCCGGCACACGCAAAACGGGGGCCTGGAGCCCTGAAAGGAACTTTCCCTTTGAAACGATCTACCAAACAAAATCTTTCCCACGGCCCGCGCCGGGTGCTCTGTGCCCTCCTCGCTGCCGTGTTTGTGCTCAGTCTGGCCGGGTGCGGCTCGGGCTCGGCCAGTTTTACCTGGTTCGTGGATACCATCCCGTCAAACCTCGACCCGCAGGTAGCCTCCACGGCTTCGGACGTCATCGCCTGCGAGAACCTTTACAGCGGCCTTGTCCGTAAGGACGCCAGCGGCAAGCTCGTCCCCGCCCTTGCGGAACACTGGGAAGTCTCCTCGGACCGCCGCACCTACACTTTTACGTTAAAGAGCGGCCTGACCTATACCGCCACCAAGGGCGCAGCCACCGATTACGCCATCACAGCCGAGGATTTCGTGTTCGCGTTCCGGCGGATGTTCCGGGCCGATACTGATTCTCCCTATGCGGTGGAATTTTCCGCCATTGAGAACAGCGCCGCCGTGCTGGCAGGCCAGCTGCCCGAGACAGCCCTCGGCGTTCAGGCGCGGGGTGATGCCACCCTTGTGTTCTGCCTGAGCGAGCCGGACGAGAATTTTCTCTCCAAGCTCACCCTGCCCGGCGCCATGCCCTGCGACGAGGACTTTTTCAACAGCACCCGGGGTACTTATGGCCTGAGCGCCGCCTCCACCCTTTCCAGCGGCAGCTTTTACCTTTATAACTGGACCGCCAGCGGCCTGTTCCTCCGCCGGGAACCCAGCGGGAACCGCATCGACAGCCTGCGGCTGGTGCAGAATACCGGTGCCTCCGGCCAGTCGGCAGCCCAGCTCATTGCCAATGAAAAATGCTCCGCGGCTCTGGACGAAACCGGCGAGGCCACCAGCCTGCAGAGCATCTCCTACTCGGATACCACCTGGAGCCTGCTCTTCAACTGCAATTCCGTGTTTGGCTCTACCCCGTTGCGGCAGGCGATGGCCGAGGTGGCCCGCACCGCCGCCAGTACCCCGGACTCCGGGCTGTTCGCACCGGCCACGGGGCTCATCCCGGACGGGCTGACCGTGGACGGCATCGATTACCGCGACGCCGCAGGCGACCCCACCCCTGCCCCGGTCGATGCCGTCAGCCTCTACCGCGAGGCCCGGCAGGGAATGTCCAACTCTGATTTCAACAATGTCACCCTCCTGCTGCCCGCCGGCAGCGGCCTGACTCAGGCAGCCGAGGAGATCAACGGCGAGTGGCAGAAACAGTTTTCCCTCTTCTTCTCGCTGGAAGAAGTGGAGCCGGAGGAATTTGAAAAGCGGCTTGCCGAGGGCAATTATACCATTGCGCTGGCCCCCATCAGCGCCGAGAGCGGCAGCGTATACAACGTGCTGGCCCAGTTCACCGCCCAGGGCGGCGGGCTGACGGGCTACGCCAACTCCCTTTACGCCACCCAGCTTGCCGCCAGCAGCACCGCCACGGGCAGCGCCCGGTGTTCCCTGCTGGCCGACTGTGAGCGCCAGCTGCTGAGTGACTGTGCCGTGGTGCCGCTGTTCAGCCAGCAGAAGCGGCTGCTCATCGCGGACGGCATTCAGGGACTGGTGTTTGACCCCTTTGGCCCGGTGCTGGACCTGACTGAGACCACGCTGAAAAAGTAACGCAATTTCTTTCGGAGGAGGCTTTGTTGTGGACACCAACGTTTTCCGATATGTGCTGGAAGTAGACAAATGCAAAAAAACATCACGTTGGCGGCAAAGCACCTGTTCATCTCCCAGCCTGCCCTCACCAAGCAGTTGAGCAAGCTGGAAAAAGAGCTGGGCTTCCAGCTGTTTGACCGCGCCCACACGCCCATCACCACCACGCCGCAGGGGGGGAGCTTTTTCTGGATTTTGCCCGGCGGTATCAGGAGCTGGAGCAGGACTTTCAAAACGACATCGCTCTCAGCCGCCATACCCCGGCGGTCCCGGTCCGCATTGCCACCACCCACCGGGGCGGCGGATACGCCGGCATCCACACCGCCGCCTTTATGGCCGCTTACCCCAACATCTGCCTGGAATATCTGGACACGAGCGCCCGTAAATGCGAGGAACTGCTGGAAGAAGAGCAGGTAGACCTTGCCATTTACACCGACCCCATCCTCTCCAGCAAACTTGAATATATGCCTTTGGAAGAGGACCCTCTGGTCTTCGTTATCCCGCAAAGCTCTCCCCTTCTGGCTGGGCTGGACCTCTCCGGCAATTCTTTGGAGCACCCCGTGGAGATCGAGTCCCGGCGCTTCCGCGACCCCTCGCTGCGGTACATTCTTGCCACCCCCGGGCAGGGGCTGTATTACGCGGAGAATGCTTTCTTCAAAAAATATCGTGTCACTCCACTGGACCCTCTCCGGGTGGAATACGTCGATACCCGCTACTCGGTCGTGCAGAGCGGTTGCGGCATCGCATTGTTCCCGCACACCACGGTCATCCAGCACTCTCATGGCAACAGCCAACCGCCGCTTTATGGCATCCCGAAAGGTGACGCTTTATACCGCTACATCATCATTGCCCGGAAAAAGGGCCGCACCCTCTCCCCCGATGCAGAAGCCGTCTGGCGTTTTATGGTGAACCAGCGGCTGGAAGCCAATCACCATTTGGAATCCACTCCATAACCATCCCGCATTGCCCGAACCGAGCCGACGTCTTTCCGGCCCGGTTCGTTTCGTTTGAAAGCGTTCTCGCTTTTTCGCGCGATTCCAAATGGTTATCGGCCCGGCGAAAACGCGGAATCGAGGAAGTATTGCATAATTCATTCTCCACGTCGTATAATGCAATTGTTAGATTTGCTAGCAAATAAATCGGACAACCTGAAAGAAATGAAATGGAGGACGCAAAGTGAAAACGTTAAAAGAAACCAAGATCCTTGGTTTTCCCCTTTGGATGTTCCTGATTCTGGCGGCTCTGATGATGGTGATGGCGGCCAATGACTGGATGCTGACCAACATGGTCGGCGCACTCGCCTTCGCGATGATCATCGGCACGCTGCTCGGCTGGGTCGGTGATCATATCCCCGTCTGGAAGACCTGGTTCGGCGGCGGCATGCTCTTCGCCTGCCTTGTGGCCGGTGCCTTCAATACCTTCAATCTCATCGGTGAGGGCTCCAAGGAAGCCCTGAACACCTTCAACGGCACTACTGGTTTTCTGGACCTGTACATTTTGATCCTGATTACCGGCTCTGTGCTCTCGGTGGACCGTAAAATGCTTCTCAAATCCTTTGTGGGTTATATTCCCACCATCCTTGCCGGTATCGTCGGCGCGCTGGCGTTGGCCGGTGTTGTGGGCGCTGTGACCGGCGTGGGCGCCATCGAGGCCATCACCGGCTATGCCATCCCCGTCATGGGCGGCGGCAACGGCGCAGGCATCCAGCCCATGAGCAAGATGTGGGCGGCTGCCACCGGCGGCGATGCTTCCACCTGGTATGCGTCTGCCTTCGCCATCATCAGCATCGGAAACCTCGTGGCCGTCATCATGAGTGCACTGCTCAATAAGCTGGGCAATGCTCATCCCTCTCTCACCGGCAACGGGCAGCTCATGAAGGGCATGGAAAATGCAAAGGCTTCCACTGCCGAAGAATACAAGCCCACTGTGGCCGATTACGCCACGGGTCTGGCCCTCGGCGTTGTCTGCTATAACGTTGCCAACCTCTATTCCAAGCATATTTCCATCATCAACAACCATCTGGACCTTGGCTTCTCCATCCACACCTTCGCCTTCATGTTCATCCTGATTGCTATCCTCAACATCTCCAACATCCTGCCGGAGAATGTCAAGGCTGGTGCCAAGGGGATGCAGCAGTTCTTCGTTAAGTATATGTCCTTCCCCTGATGATCACCGTCGGCATCGGCACCAACCTGTCGGACTACGCCAAGGTCTTCACCAACCCTGCCTACATTCTCATCATTGCAGCCACTGTCATCGGCGCCATGATCGGCACTTTCCTGATGGGCAAGCTGTTTGGCTTCTATCCCGTCGAGGGTATGCTGACCGCCGGCCTGTGCATGGCCAATGGCGGCGGTTCCGGCGACGTCCAGTGCCTTGGCGCCGCACACCGCATGGAGCTGATGTCCTATGCACAGATCTCTTCCCGTATCGGCGGCGCCATCATGCTGGTGGTGGCAAGCTTCTTCTTCGGCAAATTCCTGTAAATCGAATTGTGAGGTACAACTATTATGGCAAAAGAAAATCCCCTTGCTTCCAACCTGACGTTGGAACAGCAGAAAAATCTGTTTGGCAACGCCTACCTGAATATGCTCTGGCACTGTCCCACCGACCAGCGCTTTCCCTACTGGGTCCATCTGCCGGACTGTTATTATGATGAAAAAGACCCGCACTATAAGCTGCTGGTCATCATCCACGGCACCGGCTGCGCGGTGGAAGATTACGTCCGCCACGCCAAAGAGCTGGCCGACCGAGACCATGTGGCGGTTCTGGCTCCCCTCTTTCCCGGCGGCCTCATCCAGCGGGATGATTTCAACAGCTATAAGCTTCTTTCCTGCGACGGCGTCCGCTATGACCAGATCCTGCTGGACATGATCGACGACATGGCCAAGCGTTATCCCGGTGTGGAGACAGACAAGTTCTTCCTGTTCGGCCACTCGGGCGGCGGCCAGTTCGTCAACCGCTTTCTCTTCGCACATCCCGAAAAACTGCGTGCCTGCGCCATCGGTGCACCGGGCCGTCCCACCTTCCTGAACCCGGACGAGGATTATTTCTGGGGCACCCGGGATTTCAAGAACTACTTCGGGCATGACGTTGACCTTGCAGCGGTCCAGAAAGTCCCCGTTCTGGTCATCGTCGGCGAAAACGACACCAAGTTCATCGGCGATTCGCCTTACGGCGACAACCGCGTGGCCCGCATGAAGAGCCTGCAAAAGAACCTGCAAGACCACGGGGTGCACACCGAGTTGACCATCCTTCCCGGCTTTGCCCATGAGGGCGGCGAGAAGGAGCGGGTGCAGGCGGCTCAGCATTTCTTTGAAGCTTATCTCTGATTTCTGAATCAACCCAAATAACTATAAACGCCGGAGCTTCTGTTCACGCAGAGGCCCCGGCGTTTCCTTCATTTTATGCTGTTTTATCGCTTATTTTATTTCTTTGCCTCTACCGACGGGCGAACCACACTGGTGAGCGGGTGCGGCACATAGAGCTCTTCCAGATACTCCACCTCTTCCGGCGTCAGAGTCACATCCAGCGCGATCTGGCTCATCTTGCAGCCGATGCAGACCTTAGAGACATTGAGGTCGGAGTTTCCCAGTTTGGTGTATTGCATTGCAAAAACCTTCTCATGATCGATGGATTTCCTCATACAACTTTTAGATTGCCGTGCCTTTTGTCGGCACAAAAAAGCGGCTCATGTCCGCATGTTCCAGCTGCAGCAGGCGCACTTTTTTCTCAATGCCCCCGGCATAACCTGTCAGGCTGCCGCTGGTGCCCACTACCCGGTGGCAGGGGATGATGATGGAGATTTCATTGTGGCCTACCGCCCCGCCGACTGCCTGTGCCGACATCCGGGTCTTGCCCTGTTTTGCAGCCAGCTGCCGTGCCAGCGCGCCATAGGTCGTGGTCTGGCCGTAAGGGATCTGGAGCAGCAGCTCCCACACGGCCCGCCGGAACGGCGACCCAACGGGGTGGAGCGGTGGGGTAAACTCCGGCTCCCGGCCGCTGAAATAAACATCCAGCCAGCGCTTTGCCATTTGTAAGGCAGGCGTCTCTCGCTCCTGCTGTTCCGGGCCAAGGATATTGGCGAAATATTTTTCTCCCTCAAACCAGAGGCCGGTCAGGCCCACCTCATCCGCCGCCAGCAGGATGCCGCCCAGCGGGGAATCGTAATGCAGGGTGTACATCCTGTTGCATTCTTCTTTCTGGCTCAGGCAGGTAGTCTCTCCCACTCCATCCTGAAATCGCATTTACATCTCGCTCCCTATTTGAACGGCTCCCTGCTCCCGCAGTTTCAGGCGGTAACAGCTGCCCGGGCCAAACACGCTCTCGATGGCCGCGCAGTAAGCTTCCAGCAGCGGGGCAGGCACAAAGGCCTGGATCGTCCCCGCAAAACCGCCGCCCTGCATCCGCCAGGCTCCGCCGCCCGCTTCGAGGATGCTCTGGCTCAGTGCCAGCGCGATGCTCAGCCCCTGATGCCGCGGGTCGGAGGCGCAGTAGACGTTCTGACAGTACTCAAACGAGGAATGGCCATTTGCCCGGATGAGATGCAGAAACTCCGCAAAGTCCCCGCGCTGCAGGGCATTCTTCTGGGCCAGCGCCCGGGCGTTTTCCTGATAATAATGAATGGCCCGCAGGACAGCTCGATCCCCGCATTGGGTGCGCAGCCGGGGCAGCGCCTGCCAGAATGCGGTTTCCGGCACCCGCCCCAGCACATTCTGGCCCAGACAGGCCGCCACAGCCTCCATCTCCTTCCGGATGGCCGCGAACTCGCCGGTCAGCTCGCTGTGGCTGGCCCGGGTGTCGGTGACGCAGAGGGTCATCCCCTCCGGCAGCAGACCCTCCGCGTGGATTTTTTCAATTTCAGGGGCACAGGGGTCCGCAAAATTTGCAAAGATGACGCCGCCCACGGCACTGGTCAGTTGGTCCAGCAGGCCGCAGGGCTTGCCGAAATAAGTATTCTCCGCATACTGACAGATCTTTGCCATCTCCGGCCCCGAGAGGCCGCAGCCATACTCCGTGTTGAGGATGACCGCCATCCCCATCTCAAAGGCCGCCGAGCTGGAAAGCCCTGAGCCGCGGAGCACATCGCTGGCTGTGTAGGCATCGAAGCCGCCGGTCTCTTTCCCCAGCGCCCGGAATCCCTCCGCAATGCCCCGGATCAGGCTGGCGGAATGGGTGCTCTCCCCCTGTTGGGGCTCCGGCTCGCTCAGGTCAATGACGTCCAGCTTGTTGAACCCCCGGGATTTGACCCGGATGAACCCGTCATCGCTGGGGGACGCCACCGCGATCAGATCCAGTGTCACCGCTGCCGCCAGCCCATAACCGTGCTGGTGGTCGGTGTGGTTGCCGCCCAGCTCGGTCCGGCCCGGAGCCGAGTACAGCCGCACCTGCCGCCCCGGCCCAAAGTAGAGCTCAAACTGTTCCAGTGCCGCCGCATAGCGCGCCCGCTGCCGCCTCAGCTCTGCCGCACCGCCGCCGTACAGCGCCCCCAGTGTCTCGTCCCATTTCCCCGCCAGAATTTCGTCCCGGACCTGTGCACTCGTTGCCATCGCAGAACCTCCCCGCAAAATTCCTCCATGCTGGTTTGATACAACTATTTTAATGCATCGACGCCCGATTTTCAATTCGATTGCCGAAAAAAGCATTTTTTTGGTGTCCAGCCCAAAGAATAAGATGTACTTTTGTTGAATTTGCAAGGGCAATTGTGGTATACTGGCACCAGAAATCTGACAGGCGGGAGGGAGCCACAATGGCAGACGTTTATAAACAGTCGTTCAAGCAGAGCGACACCAATAATATTGAACTTTCCATCTTCAACTGTGGTTTGGAGCGCTGCGCCCCCGGCCAGACCTGGGGGCCCGGCATCCGCGACCATTACCTCATCCACCTGGTCGTCTCCGGCCGGGGCGTATTTGAGGTGGGCGGCAAGACCTTTGCGGTCGCGCCGGGCGATCTGTTCTTTGCCAAGCCCAGCCAGCTCATCCGCTATACGGCCGATGAGCCCCAGCCCTGGGAGTACAGCTGGGTCGGTTTCAACGGAGCCTGCGCCCATAAGCTGGCCGCGCAGCTGCCCTTTACGGACACTGCACCTGTCCACCACACGCAGGACCTTGAGGGGATGCGGACTGCCCTGAGCAGCATCTACTCCTCTCGCGGCCTGCAGCCCCAGGATGAGGCCGCAATGGTGGGCTATCTCTACCTCTTCATCGCCGCCCTGATGCGGGAGACCAGCGAGTCCAAGCCCCACAGCACCTCTTCTTCCAGCCAGTACGTCCTGAACGCCATCAAGTACATCCAGTTCAACTACTCCCACGACATCTCCATCGACGACGTCGCCAAGAGCGTCGGTGTCTCCCGCAGCCACCTCTACCGGGTGTTCATGCTCAACGTGGGCAAAAGCCCCATTGATTACCTGACCGAATACCGGGTCAACGAGGCCTGCAAGCTGCTGCGGGGCGGCACCCTGTCCATCGCCGAGGTGGCCATGTCGGTGGGCTTCTTCGACCAGTTCTATTTTTCGCGGGTGTTCAAGCGCGCCAAGGGCGTGCCGCCCAGCAAATACATGGCCACCCAGACCGATCCTGCCGCCGCCGCGCCGCAGGAAAAACCATAAGGAGACCGTTCCAACATGCCTTTACAGAAAAATCAACTCCTGACCCTCCGCATTGAACGCCTTTCCAGCGACGGCAGCGGCGTGGCCCACTCCGCGGACGGCGAGGCCGTTTTTGTCCCCAACACTGCCCCCGGCGATGAAGCGCGGATCAAGATCGTCAAAGACTGCGGCCGCTACGCGTTTGGCATTCTGGACCAACTGCTCACCCCCTCGCCCGACCGCGTGGAGGTAGACTGCCCGGCCGCCGGTCCCTGCGGCGGCTGCAGCCTGCGTCATCTCAGCTATAAGGCAGAGCTGCAGGCCAAACACGAGAACGTAACAGACGCGTTCCGCCGCATTGGCGGGCTGGATGTCCCTGTGCTGCCCACAGTCCCTCCCCCGAGGTGGACCGCTACCGCAATAAAGTGCAATTCCCGGTCGGGCGGGACAAAAACGGCCAGCCCTGCATTGGTTTTTATGCTGGCCGCACCCATCGCATCGTCCCCTGCCCGGACTGTAAGCTGCAGCCCGGCGTCCTGAACGACATCGGCAACACTCTCTGCGCCTTCTTCGCCGCCCATGGCATCCAGCCCTACGACGAGGAGAGCGGCAAGGGCCTTGTTCGGCACATCTTCCTGCGCCGGGGGGCACACAGCGGCCAAATCATGGTCTGCCTCGTCTGCACCCGGCCGAAGTTCCCCCACAGTGAGGAGCTGGTGGCCCAGCTGCGGGAGCAGTTTCCGGCCATTGCCACCATCTTACTGAATGTCAACGCAAAAAACACCAATGTCATTCTGGGCAGCGAGACCCACCCCCTGTATGGCCCTGGCTACCTCGAAGACACCCTCTGCGGCGTCCCCGTCCGGCTGGGCCCCCTGTCGTTCTATCAGGTCAACACACTGGCCGCTGAGCAACTCTACGGCATCGCGGCCCAATATGCCCAGCTCACCCCGGACGACCTGCTGCTGGATCTCTACTGCGGCATGGGCACCATCGGCCTTTCGATGGTAGACCACTGCCGGGAGCTGGTGGGTGTGGAGATTGTACCAGAAGCGATTGAAAGCGCTAAGGCAAATGCCGCCCGGATGGGCGACGCCATCGCCACCAAGAGCCGCTTTTTCTGCGCCGACGCCGGCGCTGCCGCCGCCCGCCTCGCGGCTGAGGGCCTGCGCCCGGACGTCATCGTCCTCTCTTTTATCCCACAAAAAAGCCGACAGTTATATCCACATTGATGTGGAGTTTGGAGAGGGCGAGGGCAAGATTCCGGTAGATAGTATTGCTAAAAGAGCCGAAGCGTATAAGCCCAAAGAAAAAGTGACCTACAAAATGATTAAGGAGTACATAGAAGCGAAATACGGCTTCAAGGTACATACCGCATATATCGCAGAGGTAAAGCGAAATTTGGGATTGCCGATGTATGATGCTCCTAATGCGGTAGAAGAATTGAAACAGCCGAGGAAACATCCGACACCAGAAAAGGTAGAAGCAATCAACATCGCCATCGCCAACCAGAAAGGCGGCGTTGGCAAAAACAACAACCTGTGCGAACTTGGGAATAGGTCTGGCACAGGCCGGAAAGAAAGTGCTTCTGATCGACGGGGACCCACAAGGAAGTCTGACAATCAGCTTGGGCAATCCCCAGCCGGACAAGCTGCCCTTTACGCTGTCGGATGCAATGGGCAAAATTCTGATGGATCAGCCTATACGCCCCGGAGAAGGTATTCTGCATCATGCAGAAGGCGTAGACCTGATGCCTGCGGACATCCAGTTATCCGGTATGGAGGTATCCCTGGTAAACGCCATGAGCCGTGAGACTATCTTGCGGCAGTATCTGGACACGCTCAAGGGGCAGTACTCCCATATCCTCATCGACTGCCAGCCATCCCTGGGTATGCTCACGGTCAACGCCCTGGCCGCTGCCAACAGGATCATCATTCCCGTTCAGGCGGAGTATCTGCCTGCCAAAGGGCTGGAACAGCTGCTCTCTACGGTCACGGTAAACAAGGTAAAGCGGCAGATCAACCCCAAGCTCCAGATAGACGGTATCCTGCTGACGATGGTGGACAGCCGAACCAACTTTGCCAAAGAGATTGCTGCTTTGCTGCGGGACACCTATGGAAGTAAAAAATCAAAATCTTTGGAACGGAGATTCCACACTCTGTCCGTGCAAAGGAAATCAGCGCAGAGGGAAAAAGTATTTTCGCCCATGACCCTGGCGGCAAAGTGGCAGAGGGGTATCGAAATCTGACGCAGGAGGTGCCAAAACTTGAAAAGCAGCGCGAAAAAAATAGAGCTGGCATCGGTAGATGACCTGTTTTCCACCGAGGAAGCCGTGCCGATGCAAAGCTCAGAGAAAAAAAGTAGTAGAAATCCCGCTGTCGGAACTGCACCCGTTCAAAGGGCATCCATTCAAAGTCAAGGATGACGAAGCCATGATGGAAACTGCGGACAGTATCCGGCAGTATGGTGTGCTGGTTCCGGCGATTGCAAGACCTGACCCGGAGGGGGCGGCTATGAACTGGTAGCCGGACACAGACGGCACAGGGCCAGCGAGTTGGCCGGAAAAGAAACCATGCCTGTCATTGTGCGCGACTTGGATGACGATGCTGCCACAATTATTATGGTGGACAGCAATTTACAGCGTGAAAACCTGCTCCCCAGCGAAAGGGCCTTTGCTTACAACATGAAGCTGGAGGCTATGAAACACCAGGGGAGAGCGAGTTGATTTAACTTCGTCCCAACTTGGGACGAAGTTGCGTGCCAGATGAATTGTTGGCGCAGCAGGCTGGTTCGAGTAGGAACCAGGTGCAGCGCTATATCCGCCTGACGGAGCTGATTCCCGAACTGCTGGATATGGTCGATGAAAAGAAAATCGCCCTCAATCCGGCTTATGAGCTGTCCTTTCTCAAAAAAGAAGAACAGCGGGATTTGCTGGACGCGATGGACAGCGAACAGGCTACCCCCTCTCTCTCCCAGGCCCAGCGACTCAAGAAATACAGCCAGGAGGGACATCTGACCCTCGATATGATGCGCGTCATCATGGGTGAGGAAAAGAAAAGTGATCTCGACAAAGTGACTTTCACCTCCGACACCCTGCGGAAGTATTTCCCCAAAAGCTATACGCCCCAGCGGATGCAGGAAACCATTATCAAACTGCTGGAGGCGTGGCAGAAGAAGCGCCAGAGAGACCAGGAACGATGAAAGGAGCCGCCTATGAGGGATATTTCAGCCCGTGAGCTGAAAGAGGACGGGTATCAGGCCGCCCTCGTAAGCCAGAAGCGTCGGGAAATCAAAATCAAGCGGTATGCCCGTGTGATCGAGGGCCATGTGCTCGACTTCAAACCGGACAAGCGCCGCCGCCACCCGTAAACTCATTATCACTACGAAAGGAAAGGAATGAATATGTGTACTGTCCAGAGCATCAAAGATGCCATCCGGGAAAGTTGCCAGTCCCAGTATGACATGGAATCCACCGACATTGACCGGGTTTTGCAGACCCTCCCGTTTTCGGAGCATGAGCCGATGTTCAGTCATCCGCCGAAGTACAAGCGTCCTTACCGGCCCTGGCAGAACAACAAAAACAGCTGAAAGCCACAGTCTTTTTCACGAAGGATTGTGGCTTTTTTCATGCCCTAAAATTAGAAAGGAGTGAAGTCAATGGCCGTATTTCGCATTGAACGGACCAGAGATTATACCGTGATGAGCAATCATCACCTGCGGAACCACGAACTATCCCTCAAGGCAAAGGGACTTCTTTCCATGATGTTATCCCTGCCTGAGGACTGGAACTATACTACCCGCGGCCTTGCCAAAATCTGCAAGGAGGGCGTTGATGCCATCGGCAGGGCGCTGCGGGAGTTGGAAAGCGCCGGGTACATCGTGCGGAACCAGCTGCGGGACCAACAAGGCCGGATCAGCGACACCGAGTATGTGATCTATGAGAAGCCACAGCCGCAGCCAGAAACGCCAAGGCCGGATACGCCCCAGCCGGATACGGCTTCACCAGATACGGAAAACCCGTATCTGGATGACCCGGATACGGAAAAGCCCGCAGAATTAAATATAGAGAAACCAAATACCCAAAAACCAAATACTCAGGGAGCAAGTACCGATTCCATTCCCTTCCGGGAAACAGCGGCAGCACAGCTGCCGGAACGGAAAGGAAGGGATGCGATGTCTGTCTCAGAGATAGAAAATTATCGGGAATTGATTCTGGAGAACATCGAGTATGACTATCTGTGCCGAGAGTTTTCGACCTATCGTGAGGACCTGGACGAGATCGTGGAGCTGATGGTGGAGACCGTTTGTGCCAAACGTAAAACCACTCGGATTGCTGGCAGCGACTTCCCCCATGAAATCGTGCGCTCCCGGTTCTTGAAGCTGGATAGCGAGCACATCGATTTGTCATGGACGGTATGCAGAAAAACACCACGGAGGTCCGCAATATGAAACAGTATTTGCTTGCAGTGCTGTTCAACGCGCCCACCACCATCAGCAATCACTACACCGTACAAGTCAATCACGATATGAACACAGGCGGCTGGTAAACAGCCGCTTTTCTGTTGCCCGGCAATACCGGGAGAAAGGATTTTGCCATGAAACGACCTCTTGCCTACATTACGGCTCCCTGGAGCAACACCAGTATGAGAACGCCGAGAACGCTGCCACCTACTGCCGCCAGGTGTACGACGCCGGGTATTCGCCCATCTGCCCGGTTCTGTTCCTGCCCACCTTCCTCAAGGACGAGATTCCCCAGGAACACAAGGACGGGCTGGATATGGTGCGAGACTACCTGCGCCGGTCCCATGTGCTGGTGGTCTGCGGCCACGGCATCGACGAGACCGTGAAGAATGACATCGCCACCGCTGAGCGCCTGCGGATCACCGCTACCACCCTGGACGGTATCCTGACTGTGAAGGGCCAGGGACGCGGGAAAGGAGGTGCGCGCCATGCCTGAGCGTAAGACCGTGGGCCAGCTGATGGAGGAAATGCGGCTCAAGGCCGGGGCGCAGAACTACCACGGCCATGAGTACATGGATTTGGAGCGGTTTGCCGAGGACACCCGGCACATGATTATCTTCGATGTGCTGACCCACGATTCGCCGGTGGGCTGGAAAGGCGAACGGACCCGCCTGTTTCTGACGGAGGCCGGATACCAGAAAAGCCTGGAGAACCAGGAAAAGGGCCACATCAAGATTCTCAGCCATGCCAAAGTGCGCCAGGGACATCTGTACTATGACCGCTCCGATCAGCTGCGTTGAAAGGAGCCTGCCATGCTGAAATACCTGCTGCGGCGGCTGGTGGTCCCGCCTTAGTATCAAGTGCCACCCCTGCAAAATCCGTGGAAAGGAGGCGATGACCTATGCAGGAGGAAGTGGAAAACAGGACTTTGACGCTGGTAGTCAGCGGCACAAAGTTTACCGGGCGGCTGCTTAAGGCCGCCATCACCAAGTACCTTGCCCACCGCAAGGAAAAGAAGCTGCAAAAGCAGAAAAGCCGGGATACCTCCCGTGATTCCCCACGGCAAGCAGACGGTGAAACAGCTGATTGGTCAGAACCAGGGCGTGTCCAACATCGAGATCACCGACCCGTCCATCAAGGACTTTGAAAAGATCGCCCGGAAGTATGGTGTTGACTATGCGGTGAAAAAAGACCGCAGTAGCTCCCCGCCCAAGTACCTGATCTTTTTCAAAGGCCGCGATGCCGATGCGCTGACCGCTGCCTTTACCGAGTACACCAGCAAGAAGGTCAGAAAGGCGCAGAAAACAGAACGTCCGTCTGTGCTGGCAAAACTCAGTCAGTTCAAAGAGATGGTGAAAAATGCCGTGGTGGACCGCACCAAGCGAAAGGAGCTGGAACGATGAAGATGAAAAAGCAACTTGACATCAAAAAGCTCCTTTTGCTGAATATGCCCTATCTCCTGATGGGGCTGTTCGCAACCAATTTCGGTGGAGGATGGCGGATGGCCATGGGTGCGGACGCTTCGGCAAAAATGCTCTCGTTCTTCTCCCGTCCTGCCGGTGGCGCTGCCAGCTGGTGGCCCAGCCTGCACCCGCTGGATCTGGTGGTGGGCCTGTGCTGCGGCGCTGGTCTGCGGCTGGACCGCCAGAAACAAAAATGTGCTGGTGATCGGCGGCTCCGGCTCCGGTAAAACCCGGTTCTGGCTCAAACCGAACCTGATGCAGATGCACAGCTCCTATGTGGTGACAGAATATCGGGCAGATTCCTCGTTTGGAAAAGCTGGTGGCCACCATCCGAAGCAGGGAAATCTCCGCCTGCCTGGTCTTGCAGGCACAGAGCCAGCTCAAGGCCATCTATAAGGATAACGCAGATACCATCATCGGTAACATGGACATCCATCTTCCTGGGCGGTAAAGAGCCGACTACCCTCAAAGAGCTGGCTGCCGTGCTGGGCAAGGAAACCATTGACACCGTGCGCCCAGATAGGGGCGTTGAGCAAAAGTAGTGTAAGGCACTACCCCGTAAGATAACGCGGGAGACAACCTGCCTAACCGAAAGGCGAAAGCTGACACGGGAACACAGCACGGCAGGAAAGCAGTAAGTCACCTAAAGATAACTTGGTGCGACTGAACTGCAATGTTAAGTGGATATGAGGCTTAAGTTGGGTTTACTGAACGCAAGTTTCTAATTTCTGTTATCGGTCAGGCGGAGGAAAGTATCTGTAACCTCTGGCACACTGGCGATTGGTTATAGGTGTCAATCAATCGGTTATCAAAAACGGTGTGCAATCTGTAGGAGAACCTATGGCAAAGGAAACGAAAGCGGAGACCGACAATCCACATTTGCCTATGCTCAACGCTAACTGGGGATTGCCCTAAACAGGAACGCCAACCGAAGGAGGTGAAAATTCGGCTATGGCTGTAGAGCCTGAAAATCCTGCATGGGCACGGAACGCCCGTAGTAGTCCGAGAGGGTAATGACCCTCACATGGCGAAGGGGCGTAGTTATTGTGTACTAAAATATACGTTGATTAGGGAGGAAAACCTCAAAATGCAACCAACAACCGACATTTTAGCAAGAATTAGTAGAAACTCACTCGCAAATAAAGATGAAATATTCACCAGATTGTATCGCTATATGTTGCGCCCCGACCTTTATTTTGTGGCATACAAAAATCTGTATGCCAACAGTGGTGCCGCAACTAAGGGTGCAAACGATGACACGGCAGATGGATTCAGCGAAGCCAAAATCGCAAATATCATCCAAAGGCTCGCTGATGAAACCTACCAGCCCACACCCGCCAGAAGAACCTATATCCAGAAGAAGAACAATCCCAAGAAAAAGCGACCTCTGGGAATCCCGACATTCACAGATAAGCTGGTACAGGAAGTTCTGCGGATGGTTCTCGAAGCGGTGTATGAGCCTGTTTTCTTGCCAGTTTCTCATGGATTCAGACCCAAAAGGAGCTGCCACCGCACTGAAATCCTTAAAAATGGAGTTCAATGGTATGCGTTGGTTCGTGGAGGGTGACATCAAAGGGTGCTTTTGACAATATCGACCACAGCGTTCTTGTAGGCTTGATTCATAGTAAAATCAAGGATGCCCGGTTGATAAAGCTGATTTACAAATTTCTAAAGGCTGGATATTTGGAGGATTGGAAATATCACAAAACCTACAGTGGTACCCCACAGGGCGGTATCATTTCTCCGCTCCTTGCTAACATCTATCTGCATGAGCTGGACAAATTTGTAATGAAGCTGAAAAGCGAATTTGATACCCATGGGCAAGAACCTGTCAGGACAGAATATCGCCTCCTAAGCAATGACCTCCAGAAACTTTCCTTTCACATCGGCAGACGCACCGGGGCAGAAAGAGAACAACTGCTTTCCGAATACAACGAAAAGCGGAAGCTCATGCTGAAAATGCCCTGTACAGCTCAGACAAAAAGTGTATCAAGTATATCCGCTATGCGGATGACTTTATTCTCGGTGTGAAAGGAAGTCAAGAGGACTGCCAGTGGATAAAGAGTAAACTTTCTGAGTTTATCCGTGAAACCTTAAAGATGGAACTCAGCGAAGAAAAAAACACTCATCACTCATAGCAGCGAAAGGGCAAGATTTTTTGGGGTATGATGTTCGTGTTCGCAGAAGCAGCATTATCAAGCATGGCGGGCCAGGCAAAAGACAAAACGCACCCTCAACAATTCCTGTGAACTGTCTATCCCATTCGATGATAAGATTCACAGCTTCATTTTCGCCAAGGAAATTGCGATACAGAAACCGGATGGGAAACTCATGCCTGTCCGCCGTAAATCTCTTTTGCGACTCACAGATTTGGAAATCGTTTCTGCCTACAATGCGGAACTGCGGGGAATCTGCAACTACTATGGAATTGCCAGCAATTTTTTATAAACTGTGCTACTTTTCCTATCTCATGGAATACAGTTGCCTCAAAACCCTCGCAAGTAAGCATAAATGCACCATAGCCAAGGTGGTTGAGAAATTCAAAGACCACTACGGAGAATGGGGAATCCCCTACGAAACCAAAACGGGGCAAAAACGATGCTATTTTGCAAAATACTCCGATTGCAAGGATAAGGCCAATCCGACGGACATCGTATGCAATGCTGCGGTGGAGTACGGATATTCCCGAACAGCCTTGGAGCAGAGATTGAAAGCAAAGGTCTGTGAGCTATGCGGTACGACCGAGAGCGATTGTTACGAAGTTCACCATGTCAACAAGCTCAAAAACCTTAAGGGCAAGCAGGCATGGGAGGTTGCAATGATTGCAAAACGCGTAAAACGCTGGTTGTGTGCAAAAATGCCATGTTGCAATCCACAACCAGTGAGTAA
>VOFD01001847.1_pt1 | contig 93498 bp, 108 predicted proteins | sample 5384101 | NCBI WGS metagenome assembly VOFD01 (sample SAMN12384723, study PRJNA508395) | human gut metagenome | isolation source: healthy gut C | host: Homo sapiens
ACTTTTACCTTGCCTGCTTTGCCCTGTTCCACAAGCTGTTCCTGCCCGTAAGGAATATTCTCGTCATCAATGTACTTTACGGGAATTTCCGAATCGGCCTCAACGGAGCTTAAAGTATCGCCTTTGTTAAGGATATGGATTTCCACATTGGCAGTAACCGGAGTATCTGCGGCAGGGTAAACGCGTTTTTTGTTAAAGCGGATGTTTAACTCTTTTAACGCTTCGCCAACAGTGTCTTTATTGGTAAAAAACTTCTGCTGCGAATCTCCGCGCACAACAATAACCGGCACGGCACGTTTTAAAACCAGCATTTTACCGCGGCCGCTCGTTTTTTCTTCAACACGGTCTGCCTGCCCTACGGCAATGCCCGCTTCTTTAAAAACAGCGCGCGGGTCGGAAAGTTCCGTTGTAACCGTTCTTTCCGTACCGTCAAACTTTAAAATGGTAACAGGTGCTTCCGCCAAACCAAGATGCGTATGCCCACTGAATAAAATTACAAACATTATGGCTATCAAAATGGTTCTTCTGAAAACTGTAACATTTTTAGGCATAATATTACCTCCTTAATTCGGGGGTATTTTATCACAGCCTTTTTTATAATGTCAAGCCATCTTCCTTGAAGGTACTTTTAGTTTAAAATTAAACAACTCTTTACAAAAAGTATTATGCACAAGCACCTTTATGGTAAATAAAAGACGCAGCAGTAGCAGACTGCCGCGTCAGCATTATTTGATTTTATTAAAAAGGGTTTTAACGTTTTTCGTTGTCTGCGCTGCCAGCGCTTCAAACGTAGTGCCGCGCACCAAAGCCGCATTTTGCGCCACAAGCTCGGTATAAAGCGGGTTATTGCGCTTGCCGCGGTAAGGCACCGGCGTTAAATACGGCGAATCCGTTTCAAAAAGCAGCAGTTCGTCCGGCACAAAAGCAAGTACCTCACGCACTTTGGCCGCGTTTTTATAGGTGCTTGTACCGCCAAAGCCAAAGTAATAGCCGCGTTTAGCAAGTTCCTTTGCCATTTCCAGCGAGCCGGAATAGCAGTGAAACACTGCCCTTGTGCCGTTTGGCACTTCATTGCGGAAAATATCGAAAATATCGCCGTGCGCTTCACGGTCATGAATAATTACCGGCAAATCAAACTGTACGGCAAGGTCAATCTGCTCCAAAAAGCGTTTTTTCTGTACTTCTTTCGGCTCGTTTTCTTTCCAGTAATAATCAAGCCCTATTTCGCCGATTGCCGCAACTTTTGGATGCACAGCCCACGCTGCCAGTTTATCAAGATAATGCTCATCTTTAATACCGGCAAGTTCCTCCGGGTGCCAGCCCACAGCAGCATAAACAAAATCGTACTTTTCTGCAAGCTGTACGGCAAAAGAGGAGCTTGCTTCGTCACAGCCGGGGTTAATAAAACCTTCCATTTCTTCGCCGATTTTGGCAATCAGCTCGTCACGGTCGTCGGTAAAATAATCGGAATCAAGATGGGCGTGCGAATCCCACAAACCTGTACGCGACATTTTATTTCACCTTGCTGCCGCTGGCAATGCCCGGTGCGTCTGCCAGTACCAGATTGCCTTCGCCGTCGCTGGCTGCCAGCACCATGCCGCGGCTTTCAATACCGCGCAGCTTGGCCGGTTTAAGGTTGGCAATAACAATAACGTTTTTGCCAATCAGGTTTTCCGGTTCATAATGCTGGGCAATTCCGCTTACAATGGTGCGTTCCTCATCGCCGATTTTAACCTGCAATTTAATCAGCTTATCGGTTTTGGGCACGCGTTCTGCGGCAACAACGGTTGCCACACGCAAATCTATCTTCGCAAAATCATCAATGGTAATTTCACCGTCTGCTGCCGCTGCAGGTTTTGCTTCTTTTTTTGCTTCAGCTTTAGGAGCTTCGGCTTTAATTGCTTTGGCGGCAGTTTTTTTGGTAGCCGCAATTACGGTTTCACCGGCTTCGGTAACTTCAATGCGCGGGAACAGCGGTTCACCCTTCTGCACTTTGGTGCCGGTTGCCAGTTTGCCCCAAACAGCATCTGCCATAAAGAAGCTTTCCGGTTTGCCAAGGCCGAGCTGTTCGTAAATTTTCGGCGCGGTAACAGGCACAAACGGCGCAATCAAAATGGCAACAATGCGCAGCGCTTCGGCAAGGTTGTACATAACGGCCTGCAAGCGTTCTGCCTGCGCCGGGTCTTTTGCCAGAATCCACGGTGCGGTTTCATCAATATATTTATTGGCGCGGCCGATAAGGTTCCATACATCCTTAATAGCCTGGTTCAGTTCCATATGGTCCATGGCATCACTGTAACCTGCAACAGTTTCGTTAACAAGGGCAATAAATTCCTTATCAACGGCTTCCGTGCCTTCCTTATACGTTACAACGCCGCCGTGGTATTTTTCAATCATGCTTACGGTGCGGTGCAGCAGGTTGCCAAGGTCGTTGGCAAGGTCAGCATTAATGCGGTTAATCAGCGCGTCGCGCGAGAAGTTGCCGTCGCTGCCGAGCGTAATTTCGCGCAGCAGGAAATAGCGGATAGCATCCGGGCCAAATTCTTCGATTAAAGCAATCGGGTCGATAACATTGCCCTTGGATTTGGACATCTTATCGCCGTCAACAACCAGCCAGCCGTGGCCGTAAACCTGTTTCGGCAGCTCTTCGCCCATTGCCATCAGCATAATCGGCCAGATAATGCTGTGGAAACGTACAATTTCCTTGCCGACAAGGTGAATGTTGGCAGGCCAGAATTTTTTAAACTTTTCTTCATCCGTGCCGTAGCCGATAGCGGTAAAGTAATTTAAAAGTGCGTCAAACCAAACGTAAACAACGTGTTTCGGGTCGAACGGAACGGGAATGCCCCAGTCAAAGGTTGTACGGGTAATGCATAAATCTTCCAAGCCCTGTTTGATGAAGTTAATCATCTCGTTGCGGCGGGAAACCGGCTGAATAAAATCAGGATGGGTTTCAATATATTCCAGAATTCTATCCTGATATTTGGACAGTTTAAAGAAATAACTTTCTTCCGCCATTTTTTCTACCGGGCGGCCGCAGTCCGGGCATTTGCCGTCTACAAGCTGGCGTTCCAGCCAGTAAGATTCGCACGGAACGCAGTACAAACCTTCATAATTCTTTTTATAAATGTCGCCCTGGTCATAAATTTTCTGCAGTACAGCCTGCACAACTTTATGGTGGCGTTCTTCGCTGGTGCGGATAAAATCGTTGTTGGAAATGTTCAGCATTTTCCACAGTTTTTTAAAGTTGGCTACGATTGCATCAACATACTGAATCGGCGTAATGCCTTTTTCGGCTGCTTTACGCTGAATTTTCAGGCCGTGTTCGTCGCTGCCGGTTAAAAAGAATACATCCTCGCCTTTCGCGCGGTGATAACGGGCAACGGTATCGGCAATGGTTGTGCAGTAAGCGTGGCCAATGTGCAGATTATCGCTGGGATAATAAATTGGGGTAGTGATATAAAAACTGTTCTTGCTCATGTGCTTTCCCTTCTTTTATGTTAATATTGTTTTAACGGTGTAAGCGCCTGCAATGCTGATTTTTGCAGACAATTCCTTTGTAATTTTATCACATTCTGCGCCGCTGTGCAAAAGTTTTACTTCTTTTTGGCAAATCATTGACAGAACTTTACTTTTTGGGCATAATGTAAAAGCTGTGATCCTTTCCGGCGGAAAGGAGGTGTATCAATGACAGATTTGGTTACTGCATTTGTTGTATCTGTCATGGCAAGTATAACTGCTTATTATATTTGCAAGTGGCTGGACAGGTACTTATAATCACAGCCAGCCTAAATAAAAAACCGGGAGCTGCCACTCCCGGTTTTTTGCTTTTGGTGTACCATACAGACTGGTTACACTGCTGCTTTGTTGTGCTTTTATTATACCCTTATTAAAAATAAAAGTAAACCCTTTTATTCTTCGACCAGCAACCTGTTATAAAGTTCGCGCTTTGGCACTTTGCGCGCTTTGGCAACCTGTGCCAGCGCTGCTTTTTTATCCATGCCCTGCGCAATAAGTGCCTTTACTTCGTCCAGCGGGTCGGCTGCCTGCGTTTCTTCCTGAACATCAGCCTCGCCCTGCGCTATAACAAGGCAAAACTCACCGCGCGGCGGCTGTGCTTCCAGCCATGTCAGGCACTCCGTTACGCTGCCACGGAAGAATTCTTCGTGCAGCTTAGTAAGCTCGCGCGCAGCAGCAAGCTGCCTGTCGCCCCACGCCGCCAGTATTTCCTTCAGCACGTCTTTAATACGGTGCGGCGCTTCATACAATATTATTGTTGAAGGAATGTTCTTCCACGCCGCAAGCTGCTCTGCCCTGTTCTTTTTGCTTTTGGGCAGAAAACCGCCGAAAAAGAATGGTGATGATGGCAGCCCCGAAGCAATCAGCGCGCACAATGCGGCATTTGCGCCCGGAAGCGGCACAACTTTTATGCCTGCGTCAATCGCTTCGCGTGCCAGCTGCTCGCCGGGGTCGGCAATACCGGGAAAGCCCGCGTCGCTGACAAGCGCTACATTCTTGCCGTCCAAAAGTTCTGCTATCAGCTTCGGCCCGTTTTTATCCTTGCTGTGCTCATCATAGCGCACCAAATGCCCTTTAATATTAAAATGGTTTAAAAGCTGTAAGGTATGGCGCGTATCTTCCGCCGCAATAATATCGGCTTCGCTTAAAGTGCGCAGTACGCGTGGCGTAATATCTTCCAGATTGCCTATCGGCGTTGCGCAAAGATATAAAGTTCCGGCTTCCGTCATTTTGCCAGCTCCTTCGATTTATCGTAATACGCCAGTGCCTGCGCGCTTAAAGTTCCGTCGGCGTTGTACATTACAAGCGGCGGCAAAACATCAAGCCCGTAGCTGCCGCCCTTAACCATTTCCATTAAAAATATCCATGCAGGTTTGTCAACCGCACTGTGTACCCATTGCAAACGTTTGGGCTGCAAGCCAAACTCCGCCGCCAGCTGCATACACTCGGCAAAACGGTCGGGCAGCTGCACAATGGCAAGCGCCCGCGGTAGCGCACGGCATACGCCGCAGCTTTAAAAAAGTCGCGCAAATCAGCCGTTACCTCGTGGCAGGCGGCAGTGCCAATTTTGCGGGTATTGCCGCTATTGCGGTAGGGAGGGTTGGCAATTACCAAATCCATGCTTTCGGTTTTAAAATATTTATTAATTTCGCGCAAATCGCCGCCAATTACCTTTACTGTTTCTTCAAGCCCATTATCTTTAATGCTGCGCTCCATAAGGGCGGTAACTTTGGGGTTAAACTCTATTCCGGTTACCTTTTCCGCGCCGCGCGCCGCCAAAAACAGGCTTATTGCCCCTGTGCCGCTGCCAAGTTCCAGCACCTGCGCCTTTTTTACCAGATGGGCAAATGCCGCCACGAACACAGAATCCGTTGTAAAAGTAAATTCACCGGCGTCCTGCCAGACAACATAACCGCAGCCCGGCAGGGAATCACGCCTGATTCCGCTGTGTACCATTAAATTTTATCCGCCTTGGAAGCATCCACAATTTCGTCCCATTCCACCTGAATGGTATTGTCCGGCGTAAGCTGTACGGAAGCAGTGCGCATAGCGCGGTTAACGCCCATAACGCGGCCTTCGCCGAGCGGCGTAACAACCATAACGCCAACCTTCGGTGCTTCCACGCGTTCCGGTACGGAACGTTTGCCGCAGCAGCCGCTGCAATACACATCGTTTTCGTATTTTAAGCAGCACATCAGCCTGCCGCACACGCCGGAAATCTTGGCCGGATTCAGCGACAGGTTCTGGTCTTTGGCCATCCTGATGGATACCGGCTCAAAATCGCCGAGGAAGGTAGCGCAGCACAAAGGCCTGCCGCAGCTGCCGATACCGCCCAGCATTTTTGCTTCGTCACGCACGCCAATCTGGCGCAGCTCAATACGGGTACGGAATACGGACGCCAAATCCTTAACCAGTTCACGGAAATCGATACGCCCGTCCGCCGTAAAATAAAAAATAATCTTGTTAACGTCAAAAGTAAATTCCACGTCAATCAGCCGCATGGGGAGCCCGTGCTTGGCAATTTTGCGCAGGCAGATATTAAAGGCTTCTTTTTCGCGCACTTTATTTTCCTGCACCTTCAGCGCGTCCTGTTCGGTTGCCTTGCGCATAACGGGTTTCAGCTGCGAAACAAGTTTGTTTTCCTCAACCTCTCTCGCGCCGATAACAACCGTGCCGTATTCCAAACCACGCACCGTTTCCACAATTACGTGGTCACCAACTTCCACGCCGGTATCAACCGGGTCAAAATAATATATTTTACCTGCTTTTTTAAACCTAATGCCTACTACTTTCAGCAAAATTTTCACTCCTTCCGCAGTAAATCAAGTTTCAAAACCAGCGCCTCCAAAACATTTTTGGCGCTTACATTTTTATTAATGTTCTGCCAGGCTTCCTGCGCAGCGTTTACGCCCTGCCTGGCTGTATGTAAAGGCCAATCTGCGGCAATGCCGTCAAGCCCGGCCATAATATCCGTATTGTAAACCTGCCCGCCTGCACCGCTCTGCACAAGCAGCACATCGCGCAGAAGGTAAATAAACTGTTCCGTTAAAAGCAGCGCGGCCGCGCGGTCGTATTTTTCGCCCCAGCCCAGCGCCGCAATATAACCAAAAGGGTTTTGCAGCGGCAGTTTTTTCAGTAAATCAAGCGCCTCACGGCGGATGGCAAAAATATCTGCCTGATTATAACTTAACGCCCTGCCCGGCGAACCGCCTGCAAGAGCCGCCAGTACCTGTGTGTTTTGAGTGATACCCTTCTCTTTCAGTATCTGCTGAACGGCACTGCTGTCCGGCGCGTCAAAACGCAGGCGCACCACGCGCGACAGCACCGTCGGCAAAAGACGTTCCGCCTGCTGCGTAATTAAAATAAACAGCCAGCCCGGAGGCGGCTCCTCCAGAAGTTTTAAAAGACTGTTGGCTGCTTCTGCCGTCATCTGCCCGGCATCGTCTATAATGCATACTTTATGTTCGGAAAGCACCGGTGCAAATGCCGCCTGCTTAGCCATTTCCTTAACCTGCTCGATTTTGATGTCTTTGCCTGCTTCTTCTGCCGTCAGCAGGTAAAAATCCGGATGGGCAAAACTATTGTTTTCAATATCCATCAGGCGGCAGCTCTCGCAAATACCGCAGGGCTTTTTTGCCGCAGACTTGCATAAAAACGTTTTTGCAAAATGCAGGGCCAGCATTTTTTTGCCAATGCCGCCCATACCATAAAACAAAAGGGCATGCGGGCGGCTGCCGGGTTTCAGCAGTTTTTGCAAAAACTCTTTATTCTGTTGGTGTCCCAGCACTTCATCCCACATAATTAACCTCATATTTTAATGGTAGTATTAATAACACGCATAATTTCAGCAGTTACCTTCTGTTCATCCTGCAAGGCATTAATTTTAAAAATGCGTTCCGGGTATTTTTCTGCCAGCAGCATAAAACCGTCCCGCACCTTCTTCTGAAATTCCAGCCCGGCATTTTCATAGCGGTCTTCAACGCCGCGCAAAGCACGCCTTGCCGCTAAAAGGTCCGGGTCGCCGTCAAGCAGTATTGTTAAATCCGGCTCCAAACCGCCGGAAGCAAAAGTGCTTAAACCATGAATGGCCTGCAAGGGCAGGCCGCGTACAATTCCCTGGTATACTTCGGTAGAATCGCTGAAACGGTCGCACAGCACAATTTTACCCGCCAGCAGCGCCGGTTTAATTACCCGCGCAACATGGTCGGCACGCGCCGTAATATATAAAAGCGTTTCCGTACGGGCATTCATTATCAGTTCCGGATCAAGCACCATTGCGCGCAGGCTCTCGGCCAGCCTCGTACCGCCCGGTTCACGCGTGCATACAACTTCACGCCCAAGCCTTCTCAATTCTTCAGCCACATGCTCCAGCTGCGTGGTTTTGCCGCAGCCGTCTGCGCCTTCCAGGCTGATAAAATAACCTTTTGCCATTTATTTAATCACCCGCAGTTCTGTTAATGTATAATCGGCCGGCCCGCTTACAGGCAGCCCCAGCTTTTTCATGCGCAGGCAGTAGTCAATTACTTCTGCCGTAACAAGTTCGCCCGGCCACAGCACCGGTATGCCCGGCGGATAAAAGCTCACCTGCTCCGCGCAGATTCTGCCTTCCGCCTCTTGCAGCGGCAGGCTTTCCGTTTCCGCGTCAAACGCACTGCGCAGCGGCACTGCCGTAACAAACTCAGGCAGTTTCCAGCAGTTTTGTTCTTTTAAAGGAGCGCGTTTATGCTGCTCCAAGCCTGCAAAAACACTGCTTATTTTTTCAAGCACGGCATCATATTCTGCGCCGCCGTCTGCAAAGGTTACCAAAAAAAGCACGTTCTGCGCATCGGTAAGCTCCACGGCAATTCCTGCCTTGCGCAGGGCATCGCCAACTTCCGTGCCTCTGTAACCCCAGGCCGCCGTATTAACCGTTACTTTGGTGCAATCAAACCCGGCTATGCCGTTTTTGCCGGTGCAGCCTGCATCCAACAGTTTCAGCCCGGCAAATTTACTTAAGCACTTGCGCAGCTTTTCTGCCGCTGTCAGCGCTCGCTCAATCATTTTTTCGCCCTGTACAGCCAAAGTATAGCGTGCGGCGTCTATTGAAGCCATCAGCAAATAATTGGGGCTCGTGGTTGTCAAAAGGCTCACCGCTTCCGCGGCACGCGTTAAATTAATGCGCCCGCCTTTAACATGCAGCAGCGAGCACTGCGTCATAGCGCCCAGAATTTTATGCGTGCTCTGTGCGCAGGCATCCGCCCCGCACTGCAAAGCAGAAGGCGGCAGCTTACTGCTGAAGCCAAGATGCGGCCCGTGCGCCTCATCCACCAAAAGGGCGGCATTATGGGCATGGGCAATTCCGGCAATGGCTTTTAAATCCGCAGCCTGCCCGTAATAATTGGGGCTTGTCACCAGCACGGCTTTAATATCCGCATGGCGCGCAAACATTGCTTCCACCGCCTGCGGCGTAATTTGTGTGTTAATGCCAAATACCGCGTCATATTCCGGCATTGCAAAAACAGGCTCCAAATTTGCCAGAAGCAGCGCGCCTGCCACACTGCGGTGAGCGTTACGCGGCACTAAAACTTTATCTCCCGCTTTGCAGGCCGCCATCAGCATGGCATGAATAGCGCCCGTTGTACCATTAACGGCAAAAAAGCATCTGTCGCTGCCATACAGCTGCGCCGCTAAATTCTGCGCTTCCATAATATATGAATAAGGCGCATGAATATCATCCAGTTCGCTCATCAGCGATACATCCATCGCCACGGCACCTGCGCCAAGTTCGTTTTTTAAAAGCGCTTCCATGCCGCGCCCGCCCTTGTGCCCGGGCGTATGGAAGGGATAAACCCTATCGTTTTTATATTTCAGCATCGCTTCAACAAGCGGCATTCTGTTCTGCAAAACAACCTCCAAGGCATATTAACCCATGTTATCTTTATATTTTATCACAGCACGCCGCCTAATTAAAGCATTTTAATCTGCGCGGCAATTTGTACTGCATCATAATTTCCGTCAATTACAATATACTTACAGCCATATTCACGGCACAAGCGTAAATTAGCCGCATTTTCCGCCAGCATATCTTCCGCATTACAGCTGTCTGCCGCACGGCGTTCTATAACATCCGCATTGGCGCAGATTTTTTCAAAATTATTTTTAATATACCTTTCACTCATTATTAAACAATAATAGTCAATCTCTTTTAAATATCTGCTTTCAAAACTCTTGCGCCAGTCAAACGGAATATAGCAGCCTTCAATAACAAGGTCTTGCCCGTTTTCAATAACCGTTTTTATTATTTCTTTCACAATGTTCCATAAATACGGTACTAATTCAGCGTCATCCTCCGGTGTTAAACTTGTGTTTCCGCTCCGTATCAGCCCCATTTTTAAATGGTCTATTGAAAGATAATTTATTTTATACTTTTCAAGCAGGTTCTGAGCCAGCAAAGTTTTACCGGTATGCCCTGCTCCGCCTATTAAAATTACCATTTTATACCTCCGCCGCTTTATATTTTACCATAATAATAACAAAAACATTTTAATTAAACTTCTGCCATGCTACAATAAATATAGGAAAGCCGATTGGAGATGAAGCCTATGAAACTGCGCTCTAAACCGATGACCAAAGAACAAATAAAGCAGTACCTGCATAAGCTCCAGCTGGAAAATTTTACGCCCGGGGCTGATTTAGCAACGCTGCAGAAACTGCATGACGCGCATTTAAAATACATCCCCTATGATAATTTTGACTGCCTTAACAGCAAAATAACGTCACTGAAGCGCGAGGACATGTTTAATAAACTCATCCTGCACAACCGTGGCGGCATTTGCTTTGAGCTGAACGGGCTGTACGCCTGGCTGCTCGAATCACTCGGTTTTAATTTCGTCAGTTTTGCCGGGCGCTTCATTAACAAAATAAATGTCTACCAAATGCGCCAGCACCGCAATATGTGTGTAACTATCGACGGCAAGCGTTATATCACCGATGTCGGCGTCAACAGCGAAAGCCCGCGCATACCGCTTTTGCTGGAAGAACAGCGCGTACAGAGCGATGGCATCAGCCAGTACAAATTTACGCGCGACGAGTTTTGGGGCTGGCTGCTGTGGCAGAAGGAAAAAGGCAAACCGTGGAAGCGCATGCTGGGCTTTACCGAAGAACCGCAGCTGGAAAAGGATTATGTTTTCCCTTCTTTCTGGTGCGACGCCCATCCTGATTCGCCCTTTAACAAAGAAAAAGAGCTTTCCATCTTCCGCGAGGACTGCAACATCACCATCCGCGGCAACTTTTTAAAATTTTACCTGAGCGGCAGGGTTAAATACCGCTATAAAATAAAAAACGGCGCCGACTTAAAAGAGGTGCTGTGGGAATACTTTGGCATTAATGTGGAATACCGCCTGAAAAATGACGGTATGGACTACGAATGAGGTAAAAATGACTGCTATACCGGATTATGTAAAAAAAATACTGCATATGCTTACAGAAGCAGGTTATGAGGCTTACGTTGTGGGCGGTGCCGTGCGCGATTTGCTTTTAAAACTGCCGCCCGGAGATTTTGACATTACCACCAGCGCCACGCCGGAAGAAATCAGCGCGGTATGCCGTGCCAACAATATTAAAACCATTGATAACCTCGGACAGAACTTTGGCTGCGTGGTTGCCGTTATAGACGGCGTGCCTGCGGAAATTACCACCTTCCGCGGAGAAAGTTATGGCGCTGACGCCCACAAGCCGGAAAAAGTATGGTTCAGCAAATCGCTGCGCGAAGATTTAAGCCGCCGTGATTTTACCGTTAACGCCATGGCAATGGATATAAACGGCAGAATATATGATTACCATAACGGCATGGAAGATTTACAAAACCATATTCTGCGCACCGTAGGTGACGCCGGGCAGCGTTACAGCGAAGACGCTCTGCGTATGCTGCGCGCCTGCCGTTTTGTTGCCCAGCTTGGCTTTGACTATGTGCAGGAAAGCGGCGTGCTGCCGCCCTTCGGCGAAGAAAACACGCCTTACTATATGCCGCGCAATTTCAGTTTTCCCACCGGAAACTGCGCCGGTTTATCGCTTGAACGCGTGCGCACCGAACTTGACAAGCTGCTTACAGGCAAATATGCAGGCAAAGGCCTGATGCTGCTGATGGCAACAGGGCTGACAGACGCCAAATGCCGCGTAAAAGAAAACGGCACATATCATGAAATTGATATTCTGCCGGAACTGCGCCACCTGGAAGGGCTGCCGCAAAACCGGCGCTTTCACTGTTACAACGCCTGGGAGCATACATTAAAAGCAGTTGATAACAGCCCGCGCGATTTAACTATCCGCTGGGCCATGCTGCTGCACGACCTCGGCAAAGGCATGCCCGGAATCCGAGGCACACATCCGGACGGTTCGCCCAGTGACCACGGTCACGAAGCGTTAAGCGCAGTTATGGCGCAGAAAGTAATGACGCGCCTGCGCTACCCCAAAGATTTTGCCAAGCGCGTTGTATGGCTGGTATCGCGCCACATGCGCTTTGCACCGATGATGTTTACCAAAGAACGCACGCTGACACGCTGGGTACGCGCCGAAGCCGCCAGCGGCGAATTCCGTACCTCCAAAGATTTAACGGAGGCCTTTACTCAGCTGAAAGAAGTGTTTTTGGCTGACATGGGCGCAACGCACGCCGGCAACAACCCACAGCTGATGGCAGAAGGGCGCGAACTGGCAGATGCCGTGATAGAAATTGCCCGCAATAAAATGCCGGTGCATACTGCCGACCTTGCCGTAAACGGAGCCGACCTTGCGCAAATTATAACGGACGCATCAGAAACCGGCATATTTTTAAAATACCTGCTGGAGCGCGTCCGCAGCGGCAATTTGCCCAATGAAAGAGGAGCACTGCTTGAAGCGGCAAAACACCGTCAGCAAAAAACATCTGCCAAGGCAGAAAGTTAAATTTTATATTGTACCTGCAAATGCAAAGTGCTATACTTAGTTTGTATGGGGACGTAGCTCAGCTGGGAGAGCGTACGGTTCGCATCCGTAAGGCCGAGGGTTCAATCCCCTTCGTCTCCACCAAAATCTAACAACAAACCCGCCAGAATTATTTTCTTCTGGCGGGTTTACTTTATTCCGCATATCGCGCAATGGATTTAAATTTACTCGTTTTATTTTTATAAAATAAATTTATAGTTTTTGATACACCTCTTTTATTTCTTGCTATAATCCATTCATAAATATTGGCTTCTTCTTCAAGATATGTATAATATGACCTGTTATACAAAAAAGTAATCATATCACTTTTCTTCCACAGCGACCCAAATCTGTCTAATTCTTTAATTTGAGGATAAGCATAACCCCCGTCATCAAAAGAATGTGCTATTTTTAACTCCGCAAGCAAAATAACCGGTAAGCGCAACTCCAATATAGTATCTTTTAGTTTAGCTGCTATAAAGTTATATTCTTGTTTGTTTTTAGGATTTTGCGGAATCAGATTAAGATTATCTATTATAACCAGTTCAGCACCCAAATTTTCTTTGGCAAATTTAATATTCTTAATAAAATCTGCTAAATTCGATACCGGAATATCAAAAAAGTAAAATTTACTCTTTTGCACGGTTTCAACCGCGTCTACAAGTCGTTTCCATTCCCTCTCACTTAAATTATCACTTTCACCAAAATACTTAATTTCAACTTCTGCCATGATGCCAAGAAGCCTTTTCATTAAACTTCCTTTGTCCTTATCAAAACTAAAATAAACCACCGTCTTTTTACCAACGCAGGCAATATTGTTTAAAATATTTAATGCCAAAGTAGTTATCCCCATATATGGGCGCCCAGCTAAAACTATTAAATCTGTATCATGAACGCCGCCTTCCATTTCTCTATCCATCTCTATAAAACCGGTTGGAATACACTTTGCGTTTTTCTGCTCAGCAACATCACCTTCAATGTCACGGAACGCAGTATAGGCAATATCTGCCGCAGAGGTGAAATTATCATTCAATACATTTTTAAAATCCGCACCTTCACTCATCTTAATCTTCCTTTGTTGAAAAAACATTTTCTGTATTATACTTTTCCAATATCATTTTATAGTCGCTTATAGCGTCTTCCAGTGATTTCATTAAAACATCAATACCATCGTTCTCTCCAAATTTCACATCATAAATGCCAACAGTCATCCACTTACCAGTTCTTAAACTTGCCGGTTTAACAAATTTTGTATGTCCATACACATATTTCGTTAAAAATTTATTTTTCAAATCATATGTATCAACTCGTGAATTATTTTCATTATCATTGGCAACTTTTAAACGTATCTCCATGTTTGTTTTTTTCTGCGCCAATTATAGTTTCTATTTGTAAATACAACCAACATTTATGTTCTATTACTTTACCATCTTTGTCAATTTGATCTACTATAAATAACTCTTTATTTGCATCTTTTAATGGCATATGGAAACATTCAAAACCACCAGCCACGTTTGACACATAACTATAATTGCTCTTAAATTCATGATTATCCAAAAAGTCAGTTTTAGTATGCAAATAATCATAAAATCCATAAACTGCCCACCAACCCCAATCAACAACAGGCAGTGTTTCAAAAGTTTCAACTAATTTTTGCTTGCTATTCCAATAATTATAATAAGAAATGAAAATCTGATTATTTGTTTTATCTGCATACTGCTGCATTAAATTAAGCATTTTTTTCTCTACTTATTTTTTCATAACCCGCTTTTTCAACACTGCTCAAATCACTTTGGAAGCCTGTTTTGTAATAAACGCCTTTTACTATAACAGCATTTTCTTCATGTTTTTTTGCTAATTCTTCAACATATCTGTTTAACTGATTGTCATGTTCAGAAGTGTATGTTTTATCCTCTACAATAATTTTGTAAATCTTTTCTTCGCATTCCACGGTTAATAAAACATCCACATTATCAACTTGCCGTTCAACATCAAGAAGTTTAAAGTTTTTGCTTTTAAGCTCCGGCACAAATATTTCCAGCATTTTTCTTGCACATTCGTTAAGCGCTGCATCCTTTTCGGCTTCTTCATGTGCGTAAGAAGCAAGCCAGCAAATAAATGCGTCCTGCGAAAGTTCGCTTGTGGCATATTCAAACAAATTATTTTTCAGTTCGTTTTTAGCAAATTTTTCATACATAATCCAACACCCCTTTTATCTTTATAATTTAATATATTCTGTTTTTAATTTCTTTTTCCTCTAAAATTTCAACCATATCGCCCTGGCTGCGCAGCCACATCTCAATGCCTTTATTAAACATTTCCGCTTCAATCAGCCAGCCTTTTTGATTATGTTCTAAAATTTTAGCTGTTGGCACCCTGTCTAAAACAGCTTCCAACGAAGGTCCGTTATAATAAAATTTTATTTTTACAAGTATACCGGTCTGCATAAACTGTATACGCTTACGAAATTCGCCGTCTTGAAACCGCATTAAGTAATCTACTTTAAAATGTTTATCAGTAACAATTAACTGTTCGATACGGTCAATTCTGTAAATAACCGGCACTAATGTACCGTTAATATAATCGTCAGGAGCCTCTTTATTTGTAAAATACGCAGGCATATAAAAATAATATTCGGAAAATAAAATTGCAACCGGATTTATTTCGCGTATCACAAGGCTTCCATCCATACGTTTATACCATATTTTAAGTATCGTTTGTTCTGCAATAGCTTTGGCAATTTTGTCTATCATATTTAAAATAGCTTTGCCGTGCGCCGGTTCTCTGTAATTAAAAAGTTCATTTTGAATTATCTTTTTTATATAATCATCCTGTTCTTCCGCTAATGAACTACAACCATATTTATCAAATCTGCCCCAATATCCGTATCCTTCTGCAAATAATTCTTTAATTATAGTTTTTAATTCTTTTTTCGTAAAAGCTTTAGTACCAAGCAATATTTTTATCAATGCTATTGTTGTTGGTACTGATATTGAAGTTATACAATTATTAAGTCTGTATATATTCAGCTTTTTGTCATATACAAGCCTATATTTATGGCTATAATTTTCCAAAAAATATCTAATCGCTTCTAAATCACGCTGAATTGTTTTTAAAGAAACACAGTAAAAATCTGCTTCTTCTTCCTTATCTATAAATCTGCCATCCATTAGTTTGGCATATATTTCAAGCTTTCTGTTATTATTAAAACTTTTCATCATTTTATCACCTTCTTGCTTTTATTATAGCAAAAAAGATGGACTTATAATGTCCATCTTTTTCTATTTTTCTTTTAATATAGCTTGAAAATCAAAAAATCCCGCACATAATGTACGGGATTGATAGTGCCTTACGGTTATGTCTTTGATTGTGCCCGCCAAGGGCTATATATCATTCTTCCCTTTTAGCAAGGCTTACAAACTTGGTGAATTGCTTATGGAAGAACAGGTTTACCGTGCCAACCGGGCCGTTACGGTGCTTGGCCACGATAAGTTCCGTTATGTTTTTATTTTCGGTTTCCGGGTTATAGTAATCTTCGCGGTACAGGAACATTACAATATCGGCGTCCTGCTCCAAAGAGCCGGATTCGCGCAGGTCAGAAAGCATCGGGCGTTTTACCTGGCGCGATTCCACGCTGCGGCTGAGCTGCGACAGTGCGATAATCGGCACATTCAGTTCACGCGCCAGCGCCTTCAGCGAACGGGAAATTTCGGAAACTTCCTGCTGGCGATCACCGCTTAAATTACGCTTGCCGCTGCCCTGCATTAACTGCAAGTAGTCGACAACGATTAAGTCAAGCCCGTGTTCAGCCTTTAAACGGCGTGCACGGCTGCGCATTTCCATTGCCGTTATGCCTGCCGTATCGTCGATATAAATCTGTGCGGCGCTTAAAGAATCGGCTGTCTGTATAAGCTGAATCCAGTCCTCGTCACGCAGTTCACCAATACGCAGACGCTGCGAATCGATATTTGCTTCGGCGCAGAGCATACGCTGCACAAGCTGCTCCTTGCTCATTTCCAAACTGAAAAAAGCAACTACCTTCGGCTTGCCGTCCGTCTGCTTGCCGCTGCGGATAGCAACGTTCTGCACAATGTTCAGCGACAGTGCCGTTTTACCCATGGAAGGGCGTGCTGCCAGAATAATAAAATCACTGCCGTGCAGGCCGCTGGTAAGGTTGTCAAAATCAACAAAACCGGTCGGCAGGCCTGTTAAGCCGTTCTTGTTATTCATTAATGCTTCCAAATCCTTAAAGGAATCCATAACAATGTTGTTAATCGGCACAAAGTCGGTATCCTTTTTGCGGTTGGAAATATCAAGTATTTTCTTTTCGGCGCTGTCAATAATATCGCTTACATCTTCGCTGCCTTCGTAGCCAAGTTCCGCAATTTCCGTAGCGGAACGCACCAGCTGGCGCAGAATGGATTTTTCTTCGACAATACCGGCGTGATAAACCACATTGGCGGCCGTCGGAACGGAATTGGCCAGTGAAGTGACATAGGCAATGCCGCCAACATCTTCCAGCTTGCCGTTCTTTTTTAAAACCTCGGTTACCGTTACCAAATCGACTGCTTCATTACGGTTATAAAGTTCCAGCATGGCATTAAAAATAACCTTATGCGCCTCGCGGTAAAAATCTTCGGAGCGCAGTTTTTCCATTACTTTGGCAATGGCTTCCCTTTCAAGCAGCATTGCGCCTAAAACTGCCTGTTCCGCCTCTATGTTCTGCGGTGGTACTCTGTCAATCATGGCAAACGCCTTATTCTGCCGCTACGGTTACGGCAAACTCGGCAGAAATTTCCGGGTGCAGTTTGGCAACAGCGGTATATTCGCCAATACCTTTTACAGCGCCTTTCAGTTCTACCTTGCGGCGGTCAATATCAAGTTTGGTCTGTTCAATTAAGGCTTCGGCAACATCTTTACTGGTTACGCTGCCAAACATTTTGCCGTTTTCACCCACGCGCACTTTAACAATTACGTGTACTTTTTTCAGCTGGGCAGCAAGCATTACAGCTTCGTCCTTGCGCTGAGCGGCACGGTGTGCCTGCGTTGCCTGGTCTTTTTTAGCCTGGTTTAAGTTGGCTGCGTTGGCTTCCTTTGCCATTTTGCGCGGCAGCAGGTAGTTGCGGCCATAACCTTCTGCGGTTTCTACAATATCGCCTTTTTTGCCTAAATTTTTAACGTCCTGCAGCAGAATCACTTTCATTATTATCATTCTCCTCTAACTGTTTTTTCGCTAACGCGATAATTTGTTTTTTAACTTCTTCAACACTGATATTTTTAAGCTGTACGCCGGCTACTGTCTGATGTCCGCCGCCGCCCAGTTCTTCCATAATAATCTGTACATTAACGGTACCGTCGCTGCGGGCGCTTACGCCCAAAGAACCATCAACGGAATATTCGGTTATAACAACGCTCATGCAAACGCCGGTAATATTAATCATTGTATCGGCTGCCTGAGCCGCAATAACAGACGATTTAACTTCTTTCGGCGCATTTTCGTAAACAGAAATTACCATGCCCGGCTCCGGCATTTCGGCTTCTGCCACCAGGCGCGATTTAACCTGTACGGAATCAAGATCATCCTTAAACAGCTGGCGCACCATATTCGGGTCTGCACCGCTGCGGCGCAGAAGTGCTGCCGCTTCAAAGGTACGCTCGCCGGTCTGCACGGCAAAGTTTTTGGTATCAACAACAATACCTGCATACAGCGCAGTTGCCTCGCCTTTGGTAAATTCCAGCCTGTCGTTAAAGTAGCCCACAAGCTCCGTTACCAGTTCGCTTGTAGATGACGACGACGGTTCCATATATTGCAGCGTGGTATTTTTAATGGCGTCTTCCGCACGGCGGTGATGGTCGATAATAATGCGCCACGGAATAGCGTCCAGCACCTTCTGGCTGGCACAGAGCATTTTGCGGTGATGGTCAACCAGAACCAAAAGCGACTTGGGCGAAATATGCTTCAGCGCATCTTCTTCCTCTACCATAATATCCGCATAAACGTCGTCTTCATCCATCAGTTTCATATCGTTGCTGCGCAGCGTTTCGGCAATTTTGCGCACCGATTCATTCTGCCCGCTGACAACGATATAGGTTTCCTTGCCAAGGCTGCGGGCCATTTTTGCCATGCCGATAGCACTGCCGATAGCGTCGAAATCTTCCATTGTATGGCCCATTACAAAAACCTTTTCGGCCGAAACCATCAGTTCATGCACGGTATGCGCAACAATGCGGGCACGCACGCGCGTGCTTTTGGCCGTAACGGTTGTAATGCCGCCAAAGAACTGTAAGCTGCCGCCTATTGCCACAACAACCTGGTCGCCGCCGCGCCCGAGCGCCAAATCAAGCGCTTTGGCAGCGTTAAGGCTTACTTCTTCCAGGCTGCGGCCGTCGCAGGCAATGCCCACGCTTATAGTAGGCGTAATTTTATTGCCTACCTGTATTTCATGTATCTTATCCAAAACAGGGAACTTCTTTTCCATTAAGTCCTGCAAAGAAGCCTGGTTGATGCCGACCAGAAAGCTTTCTTTATTGTTAGCAAGAATAAAGCCGTTTTCTTCTTCGGCCCATTTGCTGAGGACTTCGTTAACTTCGCCGGAGATATTGGCGCGCGTGCTTTCGCCCATGCCTTTGGTTACGTCTTCGTAATTATCAAAACGCACATAAGCAAGGCAGAGTTTTTCGTTGGCGTATTTCTGGCGCAAAAGTTCAAAATCCGTAACATCCGTTAAATAAAATATCAGGCTGTAGCCTTTGCTTTCTTTTTTACCAGCCCTTTCGCCAGCCAGCACACGGCAATGGCGCAGGCGGTAATAACGGCCGTTAATTAAAAGCAGGCGTTCGCCGTCTTTAATGCTTAAAGCGTCAAAGGCGTTTTCCGGCAGGTCAAAAATTTCTTCCGGGCGTTTGCCGTCTACATTTTTCACTCCGGCAAAACCGGCATATTCCACAAACAGCTCGTTTTTCCACTGTAATTTGCCGTCCTGGCCGAATACGGCCATAGCCACATCAAGATTTCTTACGGCATAATGGCTGGTACGCTCAATATTACGCACAATGGTATCAAGGTAGCCGTTAAACTGCACTTCTTTGCTGTAAAACTGCCGTCTGGCATACCAGTAAAAGCAGCCTATCGCCGCAAGGCCAACGGCAAGCCACCACCAGCCGTAAAAGGCCAGTACAACTGTAAAGCCAACGATGATGCCTAACGGCACTTTCATATCATTCCAGAAGTTCCAGATTTTGTTAAACATTTTACCCGCTCCCTTTACAGGCTGCGTTCTTTTAAATTACGATTGTCAAAAACAGATTCAAACGCACCCAGAAGTACAATAAATGTAGAAACCAACTGCACCGACAATGCCAGCACTACGCTTACTGCTCCCAGCCATAAAGGCTTGCCGTTTTTCTCAAGCCACCAGTAAATTACAGCCCAGCCCTGAAATAAAAAGGCTACGCTGGTTACGGTTTGAATATTGATGGCAATTTCAAAAGCCAGCTTCGGAGCGTCCGGATAAGTTGCCATAAAGCCCATGGAAAGCGCGAAAGGCCAGATTAGATATTCAGATACACGCCAGTTTTTAAACGGCGGCAGGGGCGCAAAGGCAACGCCCATTTTTGAAAGCACTTTACGCGAGCCCATATAATTGGCAAAAGCAATTATCGGCGAACATACAATAAGCGAGCCGGGCAGGATTAAGCGGATAAGCTCAATCATATCTTTATTGGACTGCACAGCCGCTGCAATTTGCTCCTCACTCATTCCGGCAGCCCTGTAATAACCCTGAGTTTCATTTAAGGCTTCTTCAAGGCCGCTGAACATTATATCCACGGGATTGGTGCCCATTACAAGCATTGCCAGCCCCATGCTTAATAAAATGGAAACAAAGGTTGCCGCAGAACTATATACCAGAGTTTTGGCAGGCGTGTAACCGCGGTACATGCACTCGCCCAGTGCCAGCCCCAAAAGGCCGAACATAGCCATTACGGAAAGAGCCTGCACCGGCCCGAGCAGCGAACCTATAACCGCGCCCGCTACAATTAAAGTCATTATGCTCCAGCGCAGGCCGTTGCGCATGCCGCAGACCGCTACCGGAACTGCCCACAGAAAATTAAAAATAACGCCAAGCACCGGCAGATAAGTGCCGAGTATAGCAAACAAAACGGCAATAGCCGCCAAAATACCGGCTTCTACCATTTCAGAAGTTTTTCTTACCAAAATATTCCTCCTTATATCAACGGGCATACGCCCACATAATTATATTTTACAGCAAAAAGGCAAAAAAGCAAAGTAAAAGTAAGCTGCAAAAAACCTGTAAAATTAGTTTAATCAATGTTACAATGAATATAATTAAAACAAAAAGGAGCTGACACAATGGCTGACGCTAAAATCTGCGGGCGTTTCGCCCCTTCACCCAGCGGCAGAATGCACCTCGGCAATATATTCTGCGCACTTTTGGCCTGGCTGAGCGCACGTGCGCAAAACGGCAGCATGCTCCTGCGCATTGAAGACCTCGACACTTCGCGCTGCACGGAAGAAAAAGCGCGCCTTTTAATGGATGACCTTCTGTGGCTGGGGCTTGACTGGGACAGCGGTGCCTTTCCCGGCAAAGCGCTGGATGAATTTTACCAAAGCCGCCGCAGCGGAATTTATAAAGAGTTTTTTGAAAAACTGGCCGCACAAAATTTAATTTACCCCTGTTTTTGCAGCCGCGCCGAACTGCACGCCGCAAGCGCGCCGCACACAAGCGACGGGCAGTTTATTTACCCGGGCACCTGCCGCAATTTAACGGAAGATGAACGCCGCAGTAAAATGCAAAGCCATAAACATTCCTGGCGCATTAAAGTGCCGGATGAAACTATCACCTTTAACGACAGGCACTACGGCAGGCAAAGCCTGAACCTTGTCCGCGAATGGGGCGATTTTAGCGTGCGCCGCAGCGACGGCATTTATGCCTATCAGCTGGCCGTAGTTATCGACGATGCGCTTATGGGCGTTACGGAAGTAATACGCGGGCGCGACCTGTTAAGTTCTTGCGCGCCGCAGCTTTATTTATACAGGGTTTTGGGCTTTAAGCCGCCGCAGTTTGGGCATTTGCCGCTTTTAACCGCGTCCGACGGCCGCCGCCTTGCCAAACGCGACATGGATTTGGACATGGGCGCTCTGCGCAGCCGTTATACGCCGGAAGAAGTTATCGGCAGGCTCGCCTTTTTAGCCGGGCTGATTGATAAAGAAGAACCTGTAAAAGCCGCAGAACTCCTTCCTTCATTTGACTGGCAGAAAATACCAAAGGAAAACATTACTGTTACTAACTAAAAAATCCTCCGCCACAAAGCGGAGGATTTTATTTTTAACGAACGTTAAATACCTTGCCCGGATTTAAAATTCCTTTCGGGTCAAGCGCGGCTTTAATAGCACGCATCATTTTCATTTCGACAGGGTCGGTATATTTTTCCATAGCGGGCAGCTTCTTGGCGCCAATGCCGTGCTCGCCGCTCAGGCGTCCGCCAAGGCTGTAAACATAAGCATAGGCTTCGGCGTGGAATTCGCTAAGCTGTTTTTCCCATTCTTCTTCGCTTAAATCGCATTTCAGAATCTGGAAATGCAGGTTGCCGTCACCGGCATGTGCCAGGCACAACAGTTTAAAGCTGTATTTTTTGGAAACTTCGTTAAGATGTTCAATGCACTCGGCAATTTTATCAACCGGCACAACCAAATCGTCCGAAGTGCTGATAAGGCTCAGCACACGGGTGGATTCCAGGCAGTTGCGGCGGATTTTCCATACGCGCTCGTCGGCTTCCAGAACATCGGTTGCCCCGCTTTCGGTGCAGATTTCGTCAAGCTGCTCCATTTTGCTTTCCAGTTCTTCTTCGTTAAAGGTTTCAACCGTAATAATTACATAATAGCCGTCCTCGTAATGCGGCAGCTTCAGTTCGCAGTAATCGCTGGCGCTACGTACAAAACCGTTGTCCATAAACTCAACGCTGGTCGGGTTCAGGCCTGCTTTAATCAGGTTCGGCACAACGCCGATGGCTTTGTCAAGTTCGGTAAAGATAGCGAGGATATCCAGTTTATAAGGGCACAGCGGCAAAAGTTTAAGAGTGGCCTTGGTGATGATGCCCAAAGTGCCTTCACTGCCCATCACAAGCTGTTCCAGGCAGTAGCCGGTGCTGTTCTTTTTAAGGGTGGAGCCAAGCGTTACAATATCGCCGGTAGGGGTAACAACTTCAACAGAGTAAACCTGATTGCGGGTAGTGCCGTAACGCACAGCCTTGTTGCCGCCGGCGTTGGTTGCAATATTGCCGCCGATTAAGCAGCTGTCGGCACTGCACGGGTCGCCTGCATACAAAAAGCCTTCTTTATTGGCGTATTCCTGAATTTCCAAAGTTCTGGCACCGGCTTCAACAACCATGTACATGCCTTCTTTGTTAAGTTCAAGAATTTTATCCATGCGTTCCATTAAAAGCACAATGCCGCCGCAAACGGGCACTGCACCGCAGGATACGCTGGTACCGGCGCTGCGCGGGGTTACCGGTACGTCAAACTCGTTGGCAATTTTCATAACGGCTGCCACTTCTTCGGTATTGGCAGGCATTACAACTACTTCCGGCAGATGATGGTAATGCGGGTCGGTTTCTTCGTCTGTTTTGTATTTATCAAGAGTTTCAGGGTCGGTCATTACATATTCAGCGCCTAATGCTTTGCGCAGAGCCTCCAGTACTTCTTCGGTGACCGGTTTGTAGTTCATCATTTTCTCAAATCCTTTCTGCTGTCCTTCATTTAAGATTTTTAATCTACATTAAAAATCTTACCGGGGTTCAAAATACATTTCGGGTCCATGGCTTTTTTAATGGTACGCATTAAATTCAGTTCGCCCGGACGGGTATATTTTTCCATTTCGGCAAGTTTCTTGGCACCAATGCCGTGTTCACCGGCAAGGCGTCCGCCAATGCTGTAAGCATAGGTATAAACTTCGTCGTGGAATGCCTGTACGTTATTTTCCCATTCTTCGTCGGTCAAATCGCATTTGCACAATACAATATGCAGGTTGCCGTCGCCTACATGGGCGCAGATAAGCGGCGTAAACGGATATTTTTCTCCGGTTTTCATAACAAATTTAACTGCGTCGGCAACTTTATCGCGCGGCACAACAACGTCGTCCGTAAGGGATACGAGACTGATAAGACGCACGCTTTCCTGGCAGTTGCGGCGCATTTTCCAGATGCGTTCGTCTGCTTCCAGCACTTCTACCGCGCCTGCTTCGGTGCACAGCTCGTCAAGGCGTTCCATCTTCATATCCAGTTCGTCTTCGTTGTAGGTTTCAACGGTAACGATAACATAAATGCCGTCCTCATAATGCGGTACATTTTTATATTCGCAGTAATCTGCGGTGGTGCGTACATAGGTATTATCCATGTATTCAATACTGGTCGGGTCAATGCCTGCCTTTAAAAGCAGCGGCACCAAATCAATAGCTTTGTCCGGGTCGGTAAATACGGCAACAAGGTCGAACTTATACGGGCACAGCGGCAAAAGTTTAAGGGTTGCTTTGGTAATAATGCCCAAAGTACCTTCGCTGCCCATAATAAGCTGTTCCAGGCAGTAGCCGGTAGAGCATTTTTTCAAACGCGCGCCAACTTCAATAATTTCACCGGTCGGGCTTACAAATTCAATTTCGTGAACCTGGTCGCGGGTAGTGCCGTAACGCACTGCCTTATTGCCGCCTGCGTTAGTTGCCAGGTTGCCGCCAATTAAGCAGCTGTCGGCGCTGCACGGGTCGCCTGCATAAAGATAACCTGCTTCGTTGGCAACACGCTGAACTTCAATAGTAGGCACACCGGCTTCGGTAACAAGATACATGCCTTCGGTATTCAGCTCGATAATTTTATTCAAACGTTCCATTAAAAGCACAATGCCGCCGCAGACAGGAATTGCACCGTCGGCAAGGCTGGTGCCTGCGCTGCGTACGGTAACAGGCACATCAAATTTATTGGCAAGTTTCATAATTTCCGCAATTTCCTGGGCAGAAGCAGGCTTTACAACAACTTCCGGCTTGTGGAATTTACGCGGGTCTGTTTCTTCGTCAGTCTGATAGTGTTCCAGTGTTTCAGCGTCAGTCATAACGTATTCAGCGCCTACAACACCTTTTAATGCTTCAATTACTTCTTCGGTAACAGGAGCATAAGTTTTCATACTTCATCATCCTTCCATAACTGCCGCCCAAATGGCAGGCAGGTAAAATACATATCTTTAATAATTATAATACAAAACTGCATGAATTTCAAAATTACAAACGCCAAAGTAAACAAAAATCCCTGCTAAAAAACAGGGATTTTAAAAATTTTACATTGAATTAAAAATTGCGCTGATAGCTGATGCCGATAATTTTGGTAAAGCTGTCGTGCGTATGGGCGTGGCCGCCATTTGCTACTGTATCGCCTTCACTTCTAAACTTAAACTGCAAATCTCCTACATCCATCCAGCCCAAGGCGATTGCCAGTGTCTGGTCTTTATCGTTATAGCGTGCGCCGATGGAATAAGTTTTTCTGTTGCCGGTCGGCACCATAAAATCGCCGCCGTCATAGGGAATGGAAGATTCATCATAAGCAAAGCCTGCCATTACGGTGTACTTATCGCTCAGCTTATGCTCCACGCCTATAGCATAACGCCAGCCGTCCTCCCAATTTTTTGGACTGGCATGCACTCTATCGAAGTTTGGCACTCCTGTACCAGAAACATTAATATTCAGAGCATCATAAGTGCTCCAGTTAGTACGCACAGCATTCAGTTCCACGCGTGTTTTATCATTGAATTTATGATTATAACCAATATGCCAGGAATCAGGCAGCGTTACCTCACCGTAAGCATCGCCATTTCTATTACCAATATTAGTTGACCCCGCCATTATATTATACGCATTAAAATCTGCTTCCATAGAATGCTTGATGCGGCTGCGGTAAACCACGCCGATTTCATTCTTCTCGTCGAAGGCATAGTTGGCCGCGGCATTCCAGCCCAAAGCATAACTATCGCCTTTAGTATGAGTTGGCATCAAAGCTTCTCTCTCTATAGGATTCCATGCAGCATTTTTCTCCATAGTCAGGCGCACATAGTTAATTTCCGCACCAACAGCTGCACTCCATTTATCGTCAAACTTATGCGCAAAAGTCGGCGTAACGCTAACGCCATCCAAACGAGATACAAATGCATTGGTAGAAACATGTGAATTACGTTCAAATTCGGACACCATGGCAAAGCGGCTGAAAGCACCTATGCCGAACCAATCTTTGTCATTCAGTTTTTTTACATAGTAAGTACCCGGCGCAAAACCAAAATGCACACGGTTTTTACCGCTTTCATCAATTTTTCCATCTGCGCCATACAAATCATATTCGCCGTGCGGGCTAATGTAGGTTGCGCTTACCTTAAACGCCTCGCCGTCCACCTTAGTGATAGATGCCGGGTTGTAAGCCACGTTAGCAGCGTCGCCTTCGGCAAACATACGCGCCCCGCCCATGGCAACGCCTTCGGCACTCCATTCGTTAATGGCAAAACCTTCTGCCCCGGCAGCCTGCGGCAAGCCCAAAGCACATAAAATACCTAATGTTAAAACTTTATTTTTTAAATTCACATCGTCACCTCTGTTAAAATTATTAGCAGCTGGTACTATTTTAACAGATTTGTGAATTTTTAGCTACAAAAAAATACGCCCCTGCATTAATAAGGGGCGTACAAAGTCTTTATTTATCGTCAATACCGCGGCGCAGCACTATCGGGCGCTGCTTTTCCCACGGTTTGTACTGCACGGTGCTGCAAAATTCATAGGCTTTATAGCGTTTTGCGGCGTCTTCTTCCGCTGCGGCTTTAGCCAGGTCGCGTTCTGCGATATCGTTTTGCGGGTAATACTTAAAGGCTTCGGCGTAAATTTCACTTGCTTTAGCGTCATCGCCTGCGTTATGCGCATCTTCTGCCAAAAACTTCAGTGCAAAATATTTATACGGGTTCACACCATTGTTGTCCTTTTCAGCTTCAACCATTGCCTTGGCTTCATCAACAGCCTGCTGCGTTTTGCCTGCTTCGCTCAGCACAATCAGCCTGCGGTAAAACATATCGCCGCGGGCGCAGCTGTGAAAGCTGTGTTTATAAGCACGGCTCAGGTCATACGCTTCTTTTAAATAGGTAAGAGCCGCTTCTTCGCTTTTTGCCAGTTTCCAAACTATTTCAGCAATATCGCGCAGGCACAAAACCTTGTGTTCCGCTTCGCTTAAACCATATTCCGGGTCGTCATCCATATTGGGCTCTACATTTACAACCGTGCTTAAAACTCGCATTGCGCTTTCGGTATCGCCCATCCAGTAAAGCGCGCGCCCTACAATCGAGCGGCAGCGCCAGTCGTTATAATCCTGTATCATGCCTACCGGCACAGGGTATTCTCCGTTAGCCAAACGGGAAACATAACCCATCCATTCCTGTTGGTCCATATTATCTGCCTCCTGTCAGTCTGCTTTATTTAATTGTACCATAATAAAATATTTTTGGCATAAAAAAGGGCTGCCGCACACATGGAAAGATGTGCGCACAGCAGCCTAAAATAAGGGAAAGCGTTAGTTAAGGCAATGTATAAAAACATCATTGCACAATGCAAATTATACACTGCTAAAAGAAATTTGTCAAGTCTTTCTATAATTTATTAAAATTATTAATTTTTTGTAACATTTTCGGCGCAGCCGCATAACATAAACGCACTAACAGCTAAAATATTCTTTCTTTTACTGCGCTTTTAAAAGCTGCGGCGCCATTAATGTTTCCTTTACATCTTCCCATACAACAAAATTGGCCTTGCTGAAGCCGTTAAAAGTTGTTGCCGATGCCGATGTATAAGCCCCGCAGATAGGCACAAGGATTAAATCGCCTTCTTCCTGGCGCACTGTCATTTTACCGCGGAACATAATGTCGAGCGAATCACAGCTCGGGCCTGCAAAAGTAGCGGCCACCTGCTCTCCTTCTTTAAAGCTGATGAGTTTAAAGTCCCACTGGTCAAAAAGCACGCCGGAAAAAGTTCCGTAAAGGCCTTCATCAAGAAAATACCACGGCTGCCCGCCGCGCTCCGTTACGCCGATAACGCTGGTAATAAGGTTTACTGCCGTACCGCAGATAAAACGCCCCGGCTCTGCCCAGATTTCCACTCCCGGAAAATCTTCGTCAAGGCGTGCGTTAATCTGATTGAGCATTTCCTGCAAATTAAAGCGTACTTTCGGTTCGGGAATGGGGAATCCCCCGCCGATATCCATAATGCGCAGCTGCATGCCTGCCGCCGCTGCTTCTTCAAAAATTTCACGCGCAATATCAAGCGCATACAAATAAGGGTCGGCGCTCGTAGTCTGGCTGCCTACATGAAAGGCAATGCCGGCAGCGTCAAGCCCTGCATCCCTTGCTTTCAGCAAAAGTTCCAAAGCCTGCTCGCGGGCGGCGCCGAATTTTTTATTCAAATCGACATGAGCCGAACTGTTATCTATCCTGATGCGCAAAAGTACCGTTGCACCCGGGCACTCACGCGCCATTTTATCTATTTCTCCTGCGCTGTCAAAAGTCATCTTGCCAACACCGGCATTACGGCAGGCGCGCAGCCCGTTTACCGTTTTCATCGGGTTCGCGTAAATCATCCTGCTGCCGTCAACGCCAAGGGAACTTAATTCCATAATTTCCCCGTCGGAAGCAACGTCAAAGTTAGAGCCGAGGTCACGCATCAGTTCCAAAATACGCCTGTGCGGATTGGCTTTAATGGCATAAAAAACTTTAACGCGCGGCAGATGAGTGCGCAAAAGGCGGTAATTTTTTTCAATCTGCTCCAGCGAAAGCACCAGAAGCGGAGTACCATATTCCTGGGCCAGCGCCTCGGTTTCTTCTTTGTTAAGCCTGAAATATTTTTCTTTTTTCATATCCACTCTCCCCTTGCCTGAGCATTAATTAACGTATATGATTGTACCACAATTTTCAGAAAGTACAATAGGAAAATGAAAGAAATTACAAAATTTTAAAGGAGTTGCGCCCAAAACTTTAATAATCGCTGATAGCGGCAATTTTAAGCGGAAAAATCCCTAAATTTTACAGTTTTTTAATCTTTTTTCATTCCACCAAATATTGTGGCACGCCAAAGAGCCTTAAGCAAAATACGGCAAAATAAAACGCTATTTCAGCACGCAAAAACTATCTGACCGGTTTTTCTTTACTATTATATTAGCCTTAAAATCAGCCTTAGCCTAAAGACTGCAATAAAAAAACACCCGCAAATAATGCAGGTGCGCATATTTTCTGGAGCGGGTGACGAGACTCGAACTCGCGACACATAGCTTGGGAAGCTATTGTTCTACCACTGAACTACACCCGCATGTGTAACATTTGTACTTACACATTATAGCATAACTCCCTAAAGCATTGCAATACCTGCGTTTGAGAAATGTAGTCAAAACAAGCAAAATTTTAAATTGTAATCTTTTTGATTGAAAACGTGTTTGTACAAAGTACAAAAATTTTGTATTTTATGTGAATTTAGATGATTTTATTTCAAATAAGCACCTAATAAGCACCTGACAAGCACCGCGGTATCTGAAAATCCATTAATTACCATGAAAAAAATTGCACCTGATGACAGCTTTCAAAAGTAATAATTATAATTTTAATTTTAATTAAACTTGCACAATCTACAGCAAAATTTTTAATATGTTATAGGTTGTGTAAGTTTATTTATTAAATAACGCACCTAAGTAGAATTTGAGTTCAAGATTTCCATATAAATATAACTAACTTTTTTATTAGAATGATTGTTAGAAATAGAAGAAATTTATAAAGTGTCTATTGTTCTATAAACCACTTGCCGTCTTCATCAAAAATCTTATACTCACGTCCTTTAATCCGGCAGATGTAACGTATGCCTATGCCGCCGCACTTGGTTGCGGCGGCTTTTCTTATATCCAGCACACAGTCAATATCAAAGCAGCGCCCATCATCCCAAATTATGGTTTTAGGTAAGGCAAGCCCGTCCTTACGGTGTTCAACAATTATATCCAGTTCTATTCGTGGCATCTTCAGCACCTCTTATCTAAAATATGATACCGGGTGTATGGTATGGTCTTCTTTGGGGTTAAAGCCAGTCAGATTCCGGTCTAACAGGCTTGACGCACGCAGTATGGAATCATGCCCAAAGCGTTTGCGCAGGCCATCTATTGTACGGGCTAAATTTTCAGCCGCTAAATTTCTGTTTTCATCTTCAAATAGGGAAAGTTCAACCAACGTATCTGCCGTTACTAAATTAATGCCCCTAAGCGCAACGGCTCTCACCGGATAAAACCAACGGTAGTTGGCGCTGAAAAGCTGCATAGCTGCTGCTATAATATCGCTGCTTAAAAAAGTAGGCCGGCTTATTTTTTGCTGCCGGGTCATGTAATACAGGTTCTTGTCCCTTATCTGTATTTCAACGCCGGTGCATTTTAAATTATAATCCCTTAGTCTTGCTGCTACCGATTCAGCAAGCACTGTAAAAAAACAAGCTGTACATCTTCATTATTGGTTAAATCCCTTGGGCAGGTAATTCCATTACCAACAGATTTTACAGCGGCTTCCTGCCCAAGTAAACGTACGGGAGCAGAATCTAAACCGTTTGCAAAAAGCCAAAGTACCTCACCCCATTTGCCGAGTTTACGGCATAAAACATCTTTAGGGCATTTGGCAATGCCGCCAATGGTTGTAATGCCGATACTTGTTAACTTACGGCTTGTTGCTTTGCCTACATACAATAAGTCTGAAGCTGGAAGTGGCCATACCAAAGACTTAAAATTATCAGGCATAATATCCGTAATAGCGTCCGGTTTCTTATAGTCTGAGCCTAATTTAGCAAAAATCTTATTGAAAGAAACACCGATACTTACGGTAATACCGAGTTCATCTTTTACACGTTTACGTATTAATTCTGCTATATCATGCGCATTGCCAAAAAGAGATAACGAGTCTGTTACGTCTGCCCAGTTTTCATCCAAACCGAACGCTTCAATCTGGTCGGTATAATCATAGAGGATACCTCTGGCAAGACGGGAGAATTTAAGGTACTTGGCAAAATCGGGCGGTACGGTAACAAGCTTCGGTGCTTTCTGCTTGGCTTCCCAGATTGCTTCGCCGGTTTTAACGCCCAACCGTTTTGCTATCATATTCTTAGCCAGTATAATGCCGTGTCTGTTAAGCGGGTCGCCTGCAACGGCAACGGGCAGATGCCGGATTTCAGGACGGTACAGGCACTCGACCGAAGCATAAAAGTTATTCATATCGACATGAAGAATAGAGCGCATAATAAGACCTCAATATAACAACGAACAAAAAGAGAGCTTTCAAAGCATTATAACAAACAAGTGTTTTAATAAAGTATAGCACTATTTCATTGGCATGACAAGAATGAAAGTTATTGCTTGAAGAAAAAGCCACATCAAAATTGATGTGGCAATAATGTTTAAATTTATATCATATCTTTGTAAGTTACCAGTTTAACTTTATCATTTTCATTTGCAAGTTGCTGGCAGGCAGCAGTAAAGCCGGATTTTGAGAAAATGTAATAATAGCACTCATTAAACCACGGCAACAGTTTGCGCCTTTCCAATAATGTTTCCAGTACATCCTTATCTGTTTTTTCATTGCGCCACTTACATTCGCATAAGATTGCTTTATCATTATTTGCAGCAACAATATCAATTTCTTCTTCACGTTTCATTTTTGGGTTATTGCCCCACCAACGTCCGAAGTTTTGGAATTGTACTGGCAGATTGGTATAATTTTCCAGCAAATAGTCTGCGCAGATGTTTTCAAAAACTTTACCCATATATTCATTGATGTGTGGTTGAATATTTGTCCATGCTGCTTCCGGCATGTTACGCTGAACAAGAATGTTATTTTCGGGTATGAATTTATACCAAAAACGGAACATACCATCCTTGATGCCGTAAATGCTTTTGCGGCTTTTGCCTGCTGTACCTGCCGGAAGTTCTTTTTCTATAATGCCAAGCTCAATAAGCTTGTCTACATAGCTTGTGGCGGCAGCATTTTCAATACCTACTTTAGATGCTATTTCGGAAATTCTGGAACTGCCTGTTGCAACAGCCCTGATGATAGCATTATACATGGCCGGTTCCCTTAGTTCCTGGTTTAAAAGGTTAAACGGTTCTTCATACATATAGCCGCTGGGTGTAAGGAAGGTATTAATGATATTGTCTTTCAGACTGAGAGTGTCAGTTATAAAAGACATATACAACGGTATACCGCCAGTTATGCCATAAATAACAGCTAAATCTTCATTATTGAAGTTTTTATAATAAGCAGCGGCTTCATAAAAGGTAAATGGCCTGATATGAAACTGAGCTGTCCTCCTTCCGTATAACGGGCTTTGGTAACCGAGGACCTGCTTTTCCATAAATGACATGGAAGAACCGCAAAGTATGATAAACAAATTGGCGTTATTTTTGAATTTGGTATCTATCAGTTCCTGTAAAAGTGATGATATAGGGCGGTAAGAGCGTGCAAGATAAGGGTATTCGTCAATTACAAGAACGATTTTTCTGTTTTGGGCGAGTGCGTCTATATCAATTAACGCACTGCGGAAATCCTTATATACCGGAGCATTATCGGTATTAGCGTTATTTAAGGCAGCAATGCTTCTGCTGAAATTTTCAAGATTATCCTTAGAAGTGCTTTCAATACCGGTAAAATAAACGGCGTCCTTATCTTTGATAAACTCATTAATAAGAGTGGTTTTGCCGACACGTCTGCGGCCATAGATGATAACACATTGGAATTTATCCTGTTTATATAGTGTATTTAATTGTTGTAATTCGGTTTTACGTCCTATGAACATAAAATCACCTCATTTAGTAAATCGTAATTAAGTAAATTATAATATACTAAATTTAATAAGGCAAGCAATAAGTAAAGGCAGCACATTGAAATGCTGCCTTTGTTTATTTTAAAAATGCTTTTGAACGTACATATTCTATTACTGATTCTTTGGGAATCTTCCAGCGGCCTTTTAAACGGAAGCATTTAAGTTCACCATTGCGTAATAAATCATAGGCAGCGTTTTTGCCAATTCCCAAGGCTTCCATAAGATCTTCTACTGTTAACATATCACCATATTCGTTAAACATGATTTTAATACCCCTTTCTAGTTTAATAAATATTTAATTATAGCTATGTTTAATGCAGTATAAGTAATTATAAAAGATGAGTTTTAACAGTAGTAGAGCTTAGTTGATACAAGGTGATTTGTAATTACTGGCAGCTGATCTTGCATAAGCATTTATATCGTCAATATGTAAAAGTATTACTTTACCATTTTTAGCATAAGGAAGATTGCCACGGTTAATCAGTTTATATATTTTGCTAGTACTGCAATTTAACATAGAAGCCGCTTCTGCCACTGTACATAATATTTTCTGCATATTATAACATCTCCTTTCATTTAGATTACAGAGATGTTAATACCGAATAAAATCGAATGGTATTTTTGGTATTTAACCGTTATTAAAAAATAAAAGAACATAACATATTAGTAAAGCAAATGCTTATAGGTATTATATATATTCTATTAATAATACTATAGGAGCAGAGAGCAAGAGGCTTAATCAGAGAGAGTTTGTAGCAATGAGTGTCTGCGTGAATGTCAGTGTCAATAAAAAGTGGAGAGGAATTTAATACTAGATATATAAAAAGACGGCAAATACGAATTGGAGGTTTTACAAAATGACGAATAAATGTAACGAATTAGGGTTGCGGCAAATTTATATCAAATTAAATACCGAAGAATCTAAATTACAAAAGAAGTATAAACCAAGAAATGAAAAAAATAATGTGCCTAAAAGAACGAAGAAAATGACTATTAGATATTCTGAAGATGAATACAGAAAGTTACAATCCAGAAGTAAAGAAGCAGGGTTAAAACCAACAGCTTTTATTAGGAAATCTTCACTGGAAGATAAAATTAACAAGACAGATCCTGCAATGATAACCAGGATTGTAGAAATGGATGAAAAAATCAATCATATGAAATTGAATGGAAATGATATGGCTCAGACTCTGAGAACAGAATTTAATGATTTTAAAGATAAATTTTTTGATGAATTAGGAGGTTGTTTATAATGGCAACGATAACTCTTTATAATGGAACTAATATGACTTTAACAGGGATGATAGATTATATTGCAAGTAACAAAGAACATAACAACCTTGTTTTTAGATTATTACGCAAAAGGTGCAGACCCGTTTAGAGCAGCAAGAGATATGCTTAACGTCAAAAATATTATGATAAAACCGGTGGTAATGAATACATACAAATGGTTTTATCGTTAGAAGAAGCAGAAGTAGATGATGAAGAAGATATTCAGCGTTTTAATATGGTGGTAAGAAACGTTGCAGACATGTTGTTCGATAGATATAAATGTCAAATTGCATATGCCGTACATGGTAATACAGATAACCTACATGCCCACTATGTTCTTAATTCTGTTAAGTATGTAGACGGATATAAATTACAGATTGGTCCTGATGAATTATGTCAGTTAAAAGATTTGGTCAGTGGGATACTTACACTGTATGGATTTAAGATAATTCGGCGTTTTAAAGAGCATAATGTTAGCCCAAATTATCAATTAGATTTGTAAAAAGTGTTAAATTGAAAAAATCAATTATATATTATAACTATGAATAACTTGCAAGCTTTGTGTCCGTTACAGAAGTCCTTGCAAATAAACATAGGGAACATAGAAATGAGCCACTGGCAGAAATGTCAGCGGCTTCTTTTATTTTGTACTATAACTTCATAAAACTGCTTAAAAATGCATTGTCTTGCCTATCAGGCAAGTAGTTGCCCAAGCAAGCAAACAAAGTGCTTTATAAAGTAGGATAATAAATAAAGAAAGGAGGATTTGACCATGTTTGCTATGCGTTATAAACAAATAGGCGCTAAAATCGTTTATTACAGAATGCTTAAAAGCATGACCCAAGAACAGCTGGCAGAAAAAGCAGGCATATCTGCGTCTTATTTGTCTAAAATCGAGCATGGCAAATATGCAAAGAACCTGCCTTTTACAACGCTTTTGCTTATCGCTCAGGCATTAGATGTAGATGTGTGCGAAATAATAAAAGAATAAATTGATATTTGCAAACTAAAAACCAAGGACGACATAATCTGTCGTCCTTGATTGCTATAATCGTGATAAAAGGAAAGGAGGCACATTATGGACAAAGTCAGCAGAATTTTAAGGCTGTTCCATAGCCTTATACAGGGACAAAAACTAAATAAAGCTGACTTTGCCAAAAGCAACAATATCAGCGAAAGGTCAGTAGACAGGGATATTGAGGATATACGTTACTATCTGTCGGAAATCCATTCCAATGCTGAAGTGCTTTTTAATAAAAGCGAAAACGCCTATTACCTTTCCGGTTGGAGCAATTACAAATTCAGTAGTATCGAAGTAATAACAATACTTAAAGTTTTAATCGGTTCAAAGGTTATGCGCAAAGACGAAATGCAGGGCATCATGCGTTCCGTGCGTATGATGCTTGACCCAACAGCACGCAGGGAAGCCGTAAATTCTGTTTATGCAGAAGTAGATAATTACATTTCACCTACTCATGGCAAGGCGATATTAAAAATGCTTGAAGATTTAAACCGCGTAATTTCAAGCGTTTAAAAATAGACCTGCATTACATCAAAGGCAATGGTGAGCAGGTAACTAAACGGGTATTGCCGCTGATTTTTATTTTTTCTGATTTTTACTTTTACCTTATCGCCTTTATAGACGGCGCCGGTTATAAATACCCTGCGTTTTTTAGGGTTGACCGTATTGAAAGTTTTAATGTTACTGACGAGCAGTACAGCGAAGAATTGTATAAAATCTATAATGCCGGTAAAATGCGCAACTGCCTGCAATTTATGTATGCCGGGGAACTGTTGAATGTAAAAGTACGGTGTAAAAAGCAGGCGGAAGAAGCCTTTAAAGACCGTTTACCGAACCATTGGCTGATAAAAGATGAGGGCGAATATAAAGTGTACGGAGCGCGGGTATTCGGCGAAGGCTTTGTAAAATGGGCGTTATCGCAGGGCGGCAATATGGAGATTTTAGAACCACAGCAGCTCCGTGAGCGGATGAAAGATGAGCTTGAGAAAATGTATGGCTTGTATGTGAAAGTTTAGGGAGGGATTATATATGATTATGGGACTTACAAATACAATTATGGACTTAACAAATACCATTAAAAGAGTAGGTTCATATAAAAGCAAAGAAATTGGAAATAAAATTTTTGAGATGAAACTCGAAAATGTAGAACGAAGATTTTATACTAATTTGGGAAAAGGATGTATTTTTTCAGAAATTTTAGTAATTTATCGCGAATATGATAATAGACATCTTTGCGACCTTGCTAAAGCCACTGTACTTTTTCCGTGTTTGAAAGAATTTTCTTTTGCTAAAGACGAAAAAGTTTTAGAGATTTCTAAAAAAATTGAAATAGCAATTAAAGTTGGAAAGGCTAAATGTAAATCTTCTGTTGCTGAAGATGCATATAAATTTTATGTTTTAGAGATGAAAAAATATTTTGAAAAACGGAAAGATGAATATCAAGAAATATTTAATGACCCGTTATTTTCAGATAAATTATTTAAACAAAAAGTCCTTAATAAAGAATTAATTCATTTTATTGGGACAGCTTCTGCATGGTTAACCCCTAATGAAGAAAAGTATTTCGTAGTAATGCCATTTTGTATACCGCCTACTGATTTAAATAAGGCAAAGCAATATTCTGATAACGAGCTGATTAAAACAATATACAGCCTATGTATGCCTTCGCCGGATTTTAGTATGGATTTAGTAAATGCAAAGGAAATGTCTGCATCTGAACTGGAAGAAGAAATAACAAAATTAAATTTGGATGAGTACTATATTTGCTATACTAACCCGTGGAGCGATTGCAATTTTTCCGTTGTTGAAAGCTACAAAATTAAAGGTTCTTTAATATTTTGGGGGTTGGTAATGGCAGCTGTTGATGAAAGATTTTACGAAAATGAAATGAATATGCTTTCTGATATGGCGTACCAGCTTAACTTTACAGAAGATATGATGAACGACTGGCTTAAAGCGGTTAAATATCTGTTGGGTGGTAATATGTTCAGCAGCGATATGCCTGTTGAGTTTAAAACTGCTGAAGCAAATAAATTCTTTAAGCACAAATAAAAAGATTGGGAGTTGATAATAATGGCAAGAAAAATCAGATTTGGGCTTAACATGCCGGAAAAACAAAACATCAGGACGCTGGAAGAATTAAAGCAGTATTTTGATTTGAAAGCGGTGCTGGAATACTATTTTAACAACAAGCTGACCGAATGGCTGAATGATAGAGGGTATGCAAGCATTGCAGAACAGCTTAACGCTTTAGACCGCGACAAAGACGATTTTGAAGAAAACGTATGTAAAATTTTTGGAGCGCAGTATAAAGCTGAAGCTGCCGGTGCAGTAACCGCTGAAGATGTAGAAGCGTTGGTGGACAGAAAAGAAGAAATTCGCAAATACACAGATGACGTAAATATTTTAGAAAACGCCGGTAACGTAGCGTTTAACCAAGCAGAATTAAATGCTTTGGTTAAGGGCGATAACAGCAAAACAGTATACCTGCTGGGCAAAGAATTTATATTAACCGCCAAATATAAAAACAAAACTTATATCGGTTTAAATACCCCTATGGTTAAGTTTATTGATGTGCCGGAAGTTACTCTGGAAGAACTGGGCATAAAGTTGACCGGCGTTAAAATTTTGGGTGATACCATTAAAGTTGCCAAAGAAGTGGTAAAACCTAAGGCTAAAAAAAAAGAAGAATCAGCAGCGGTTATAAAGTATCTGCCGCTTTTGACTTTCTTTTAAACGATGAGCAGCGCGCCCAAAGCGAAAAGTTGTTTAACTGCATAGAAGAAGGGCTTGGCAATTATGAATTTAACCCGGATATAAAAAGCGATAAGCTGATGAATGTGATAGAGAGCAGCGATTTAAAAGGTTATTTTAAAAATTATTTAGACCGTATGGCGTAGGAGGCATCTACTATGGAAAATGTGAGTGAAGTAAAATTAGCGAAATTTGAAATAATGTTAAAGGAAGCAAGTAAATGGTTATATGGGTATCGTGGGAACTATTCTAAAGATGGATATGTAACAATGCCGTTTTATTTTCCTCTTACAGATAAAAATAGATTACAAAAGTACAGACAAAATGTATATTTTACAAAAATATACGATGTTTGTTTTAATAAAGTAAAATACGGAGATGTATTTGGTCCAAATCTGAATGAGATTTCTAATATTATAACTGAGATTAAAAATTCACAAACACTAGAAATTAATGTAATTGGAGGAAAAGTTGATTTTGACTTAGCAGATGCTTTAACAATTGGGTTTGGACCAAAAAGCAATTGTACTGAAGTAGAAACTTATAAACTTAGAGGCGGGATCATATTTCTTTTGCTTCTTACAACTGCCGTTAACGATGATTTTTATGATAACGAAATTAACATGATTTCTGACTTGGCATATATGCTCGGTTTTACAGAAGATATGATGTTTGATTGGGTAGCTGCTGTTAAATATTTACTTGACGGTAATAGGTTTAGTGAAAATATGCCGCTTGAATTTAAAACGCCAGAAGCAAATTTGTTTTTTAAACATCGTCAAGCAGAAACAGTTACACTAACAAATGACAAAGGAGAAGTTATTACAACTAATGTGATTACTTCAATTGTTAATCTTTGATAAGGAGCTGATACTATGCTTTCAATGCGTGAAAAGTTTAAACGCTATATAGATGCAGGGTTTCCAATTATCTATCTGAACTCTGCCGAAGCTGAAAAATGCGATGCTTTAATACAGGAAACTGCTGATAACCGTGGCATTATCGAATGGAGCGCCGCTGACGGCTTTTGGGATATGAAAGATAATGTCCGTGAACCGGAACAGAGCATACTGCAAACCTTAAACCATATCAATGTTGACGAAGAAGCTTTTGAAGAAAAAATCATCGTTTTAAAAGATATTCACCCCTACCTTGAAGACCCGCAAGTAATAGCTTTATTAAAAAAATTCGCTTTGGAATCTTTAAACGGGCTTGGCTGTAATGTGGTAATTATTTCTCCGGTATGCGTAATACCTAAAGAAATTGAAAGCTACGTTACCATTTTGGAACTTGACCCAGTAAGCGAAGCGGAAATACGCCAAATCATTTTAAGCTTCATTGATGAACAGGGCATTACCAAGCCTACCAATGAATTTTTGAACGAGCTGGTTAACAGCTTTAAAGGGCTTTCCGATACCGAAATTCAAAATATTTTAGCTCTTGCCATTACCGGAAACGGTGAGTTATATAAGAGCGACCTGGAACTTGTTTTTGAGCAGAAGCAGCAGGTAATTAAAAAATCCGGTATTTTGGAAATGGTGCAGGTGACTGAAAGCGTTGACGATATTGGCGGGCTGGAGAACCTTAAAGAATGGCTTGAGCGCAAAGCAAAAATATTTAAAAATATCGGTGCGGCACAGCAGTTTGGTGTAGACGCACCTAAAGGCGTGCTGATTGCCGGTATGCCGGGCTGCGGTAAATCTCTTAATGCCAAAGCAGCTGCCAAGCTTTTTGAAGTGCCGCTTCTGCGTATGGACATGGGCCGTTTGCTTGGCAAATATGTAGGCGAATCGGAAGCCAATATGCGCAAAGCGCTTGCCCTTGCTGACAGCATTGCTCCCTGCGTTTTATGGATTGACGAAATGGAAAAAGCTTTTGCTGGTATCGGCGGCAGCGGCGGAGCGGCAGAAGTTACTACCCGCCTTTTCGGAACATTTTTGACCTGGCTGCAAGAGAAAAAGAGCCTTGCCTTTGTTGTGGCAACGGCTAACGATATTACCAAAATGCCGCCAGAACTTTTGCGTAAAGGGCGTTTTGATGAAATTTTTTATGTGGATTTGCCGAATATCGAAGAACGCAAAAAATATTTGAAATTCATATCGGCAAGCGACGCCCTGCTGATTTAAAAAACATTAATATCGATGCTTTAGCTAAAGACACCAACGGGTACAGCGGCGCTGATATTGAAGGTGTAGTAAAAGACGCAGTTGAGGACGCTTTTGCCAACGGCAAGGATAAGCTGGAACTTGACGATATTAAAAGAGCTATCAAAAATACACATTCTCTTACGGAGATTATGAAAAAATCCATTGACGAGATGAAGAAAAAATATACGGAATGCAAGTTTAAAAATGCGTCCTGCTAAAAGGAGGGATAGAAATGCAAATGGCTTCTAAAGAATTGGAAGTAAAAGATGATGTTAAAGTTGCCGAAGAATGTAAGGCGCTGATGGCAACGGAAGAAGAACTGGCGGAAAATGATACTAAAGTACTTCTGCCGCTGATGGAAAATTTAGCCGTTCTTATGACCAAAAGGCAGAAAGTTTAAGCGACATTGACTGGCTGAAAGGTACGTTAAAAGAAGAACTTCCGGAAAAATCTGATGAAGAAATACAAAAAGACGCAGAGGAAATTGTAAACGGCATTAAAGAGCAGGATAAATGCTATGCTTCTATCAATGAGTTTTGTGATAACGGCGGTACAAAGGAAAAATGGGTAGCCAAGAAAATTTCCGAAGCATGTACCGGCATGGAAGTAGCGCAGTTCGGTGAATACCTTTCCAATATAGACGAAGTATTGGCACAAAATAACCGTGAAATGGTAATGGCTATTTTAAATAAAAGCGGTGCAGTAAGCCAGAATCCTAATTTGCATGGGTTTATTGCCGAACAATACCATGCGAATGCTTTTAACAGAAACGCCGTACTGCAAGGCAGCTCGTTAAGGGCGGAGGTTTTACGTCCGGAAGGTCAGGCTTATGCCAAAAATTCCGTAGATTTATTGATAAAAGACATGAGCCAAAACGGCAAAGTTGTAGAGCGCATACAGGTAAAATTTGGCAAGGACGCAGACGCTACGGTAAGGCTGCTTGGCAAAGGCGATTACAGAAGCCAGCGCGCACTTGTGCCGGAAGGCCAGCGTGACGCTGTTGCAGAGAAAATGCCGTCTAAAACAGTAATAGATAAAATCGGCGGGGACGATAAAACAGGTGATGTAGCTTCTGACCCGTTGAGCAAAAAAGAAGCTTTAAAAATGGAAGAACGGGCACAGGAAAAAGGCAGGCTTCCGAAAAAAGACACTTGGAACAGCTATAATACCAAGGAACTTGCTTATAACATTGGCAGGCAGGCTGTTTATGCAGGCGCCGGTGCGGCTGTTTTAACTGCCGGTATTGATACTGCCGCTAAATTGATACAAGGCAAAGAAATTGAACCGGCTGAAACAATGAAACTTGCCGTTTGCACAGGTGTTGATACTGGCGCAAAAGTTAGTGCGGCAGCAGCTATTAAAGTCGGTGTTGAGAAGGGCGCGTTAAAAATGCTGCCGAAAACTATTGGCAATACCGGTATAGTAGCAGTTGGCTGTGCTGCGATAGAAAATGCTAAGGTTTTATGGAAAGTAGCCAATGGTGAAATGACTGCCACCCAAGGTGCGGATGCTATGGGCAGGGTAACGTGCAGTTCCTTTGGCAGCACTTTTGGTGCTTTTTAAAGGCGGTGCGGCAGGTGCTGCCGTTGCAGCTTTTTGCAACAGTAACTAATCCCATTGGGCTTGCTGCTGCCGGTATTGCCGGCATGATTGCCGGAGGAATGGCTGGCAGTGTAGTTGGCGAAAAAGTTTATGAAGGTGTTAAAGCTGTTGGCAAAGCTGCTAAAACATTAGCTAAAAAAGCAATAGGCAGTGTTGTAGAAGATGCTTGTTATCGCCTTAAAGAAGGTGGAAAGGCCGTAGATTGTTTGCTTGATGGCGATATTGGAGGTGCCCTGAAACATGGCTGGAATGCTATAAAGCCAAGAGTTCCTGATATATTAAAATTTTGGTAATTTATTAATTTTGTGTTCTGGTTCTAGTTCAGGTAATAGTAAACTATTTTTATTATAGTTTTATGAGTATTAAGGTAGGAATAAGAACTTAAAAATATATAAAATAAGTTTTTCACTCTATTGGAACAGAAACTGGAACAGCTTCTGTTATAATTCAATTTTTCAATTATATATTATAACTATGAATAACTTGCAAGCTTTGTGTCCGTTACAGAAGTCCTTGCAAATAAACATAGGGAACATAGAAATGAGCCACTGGCAGAAATGTCAGCGGCTTCTTTATTTTGTACTATAACTTCATAAAACTGCTTAAAAATGCATTGTCTTGCCTATCAGGCAAGTAGTTGCCCAGCAAGCAACACAAAGTGCTTTATAAAGTAGGATAATAAATAAAGAAAGGAGGATTTGACCATGTTTGCTATGCGTTATAAACAAATAGGCGCTAAAATCGTTTATTACAGAATGCTTAAAAGCATGACCCAAGAACAGCTGGCAGAAAAAGCAGGTATATCTGCGTCTTATTTGTCTAAAATCGAGCATGGCAAATATGCAAAGAACCTGCCTTTTACAACTCTTTTGCTTATCGCTCAGGCATTAGATGTAGATGTGTGCGAAATAATAAAAGAATGATTTAAATTAAGAGGAGGCGTTATTATGGAAAAAGAAAAAACTGTTTTGGAAGCAATGGAATCTGACATCATGAATGCTAATATACCGGATGTCGAAAAAAATAAGTTGATGAAAAATTTCTTGAAATTAAAAGAACAAAAAATCAACTTAATGATTACAGGCGCAACTGGCTGTGGTAAAAGTTCTACTATCAACGCATTATTTAACGCAGAAAAGGCAAAGGTCGGCGTTGGCGTAGACCCAGAAACAATGGACATACAAAAGTATGAATTAGAAAATCTAATTCTTTGGGATAGTCCGGGGCTTGGTGATGGAAAAGAAGCGGATAACCGTCATGCTAAAAATATTATAAAAAAACTTAATGAGCGTGACGAAAATGGTAATCTGCTTATAGATTTAGTATTAGTTATTTTGGATGGCAGTTCAAGAGATTTAGGTACGTCTTATGAATTGATTAATAGTGTAATTATTCCTAATCTTGGAGAAGATAAAGAAAATAGGATTCTTGTTGCTATAAATCAGGCAGATGTAGCAATGAAGGGTCATTATTGGAATCATCAAGAAAATAAACCGGAACCACGCTTAGTAGAGTTTCTTGAAGAAAAAGTTACCTCTGTAAAACGGAGAATCAAGGAAGGAACGGGTGTAGATGTAGACCCTATTTATTATTGTGCCGGATTTAAAGAAGAAGGCAAGGAACAAAACAAGCCGTATAATTTGTCAAAACTTTTATATTATATTATTAAATTTACGCCCAAACAAAAAAGGTTGGCGTACATTGAAAACATCAATCAAAACCAAGAAATGTGGAAAGATAATGATGATTTGAAAAATTATAGTGAAGAAATATCTAAATCTATGTGGGAAACAGTTAAAGACTGTGCTGCCGAAGGTGCCGATATTGGTGGAGCAATAGGTTCTGTTTTTGGTGAAAGCGGTAGAAGAATAGGAAAAGTAGTTGGCGGTGTAATTGGTGGTGTAGTTGGATTTGTTAAAGGGCTATTTAGCTAAAAATAATTTTAGTTATAAAGGGAGTAATATGGTGTGATAGATTTTAGCTCATATAGAACTGATGATATTGAAAATAACCTGAGTAAAATGAATATACGTCCATTGGATGTAATGGTTACAGGTGTAACTGGAGCTGGAAAATCTACAACGTTAAATGCTTTTTTTTTCAAAAAAATGTTGCTAAAGTAGGCGATGGTGTTGACCCAGAAACAATGGAACTGGATTCCTATTCATTAAATGATGCGTTCAGACTTTGGGATACCCCTGGTTTAGGCGATGGCATAGCAAAAGACCAGGTTCATAAAAAGAAGCTGGTTGACCTTCTGTATAAAGTTTATGTAACTAATCCTGACCAACAAAGATATGGTTGGATTGATATGGTATTAGTTATTATTGAAGGTGGAAATAGAGATATGGGAACTACTTATACTTTATTGAATGAGGTCATTGTTCCAAATATTCAACGCGACAGAATATTAGTTGCCATTAACCAGGCAGATTTTGCAATGAAAGGTTATCATTGGAATCATTCTTTCAATGCGCCTGACGCTGAATTATATGCTTTTTTAGAAAATCAAGCATTGTCTATACAAAGGAGGGTACGAGAAGCTACTGGTGTAAATATATTAAAACCTGTTTATTATTCAGCACAGTATAGTTGGAATATCGATAAATTATTTGATTTTATTATTGATAATATGCCTACTTGTAGACGAAGTTTATTTTTTAAATAATAGTATATTTTTGTTCCGGTTCCAGTTCCGGTAATAATAAAACTATTTTTATTATAGTTTTATGGGTATTACAGTAGTAATAAAGACTAAAAAATGTATAAAATAAGTTTTTGCTTTATTGGAACTGGAGTCGGAACAGCTTCTGTTATACTTCAAATTTTCAATGATATATTATAACTATGAATAAACTTGCAAGCTCTGTGTCCGCCACAGAAGCCCTTGCGAAGGAACATAGGGAACATAGAAATGAGCCGCTGATAGTAATGTCAGCGGTTTTTCTGTATCCAAAAATTCTAACGGCAGCCTTGCTTTGGGCTGCCGTTATTTTTTATATATAAGCAAATCTAATAAATAAAACTTAGGAGGAACTAACTATGAAACAGGGAATCAAAACTATTCAAAATCTTTATGGGGAACTTGAACGCCAAAGGGCTGCACGCAAGGATTTAATTGCCGATACCAGAAGTATTACCGTTAATTCGGTAAATGGGTTAAGTATGCTCACCGTTGCAACAGATAGCGATAAGTTAAGCTACCGTATTTCTGAAATCGCCCACAGGCAGATTGCCGACCGCTTGGGTATTCCGTACAAATATTATGAGCGTATGCGTCAGGAAAATCCTGCGCTGCTCGACGGCAATATCAACAGCTGGCTTAATACTATGCCGGAGAAACGTATGCTCCGCACTTTGGACGGCAAGCTGCGTGCCTTTTTAAGCGACCGTTACCGTAGGCTGGATAATTTGGAACTGGTAGACCATGTACTGCCCGTTATCGCAGCTATGAAAGGGTGTGAGATTGCCAGTTGTGATGTAACGGAAACGCATCTTTACTTAAAGGTTATTAACAAAACCATGAAAACAGAAATAGTACCCGGTGATATTGTGCAGGCCGGTTTTGTAGTGTCCAATAGTGAAATCGGCTTGGGGGCTTTAAAGGTAGAGCCTTTGGTATACCGCCTGGTATGCAAAAAAAACGGTTTAATCAGCAAAGACCTTGCCCATAAAAAAAATACCACACCGGCAGGCAGGTAGAAGATACCGACAATGCTTATGAACTTTACAGTGACGCCACGCTTGCTCAGGACGATAAAGCCTATTTTATGAAAGTGCAGGACATTGTAAGTGCTGCTGTTGATGAAACAAAGTTCATGCTTACGGTAAACAAGCTGCGCATGGCAAAGAACCTTAAAACAGGTGATGACCCGGTACAGACGGTAGAGGTGCTGGGTGACAGGTATGTTTTAAACAAAAACGAGCGGGCATCTATCATGCGCCACTTCATCATGGCAGGCGAGTTTACCCAATATGGTTTGGTTAACGCCGTTACGAGAAGTTCGCAGGATGTAGCGGATTATAACCGAGCAACGGAACTGGAACGCATTGGCGGAACATTACTTGACGAAAGCGTGGAAGCAGCAAAAAGCAGGAAGATTGTTATGCTGCCGCACCCTGCTCAAATTGCTTAATAGAGATATAGTTATAATGTCCAATGTCCGCATGTCCAACGGAAAAAAGGTGTGTAAAGGCGCAAAACAGGCTTTTGCACACCCTTTTCTTACTGGACATCAGGACATTGGACATCTTTTGGGAGGAATGAACATGGCAAATTACTGCGCCAACAGCATAGTTTTTACAGTAAGCGTAAAAAGCCGCTTGAAGAAATACGGCAGCTTGTAAGTAAATGTCTTGGCGACCGGAAGCTTAATTCCGTTAAGCAGTTTCTAAAATTTTGCGGTCTGCCTAAAGTCGCCAACGGCGAATACTGTGACGGCAGGGATTATTTTGCAAACTGCGATGCTAATGTTGAGAAAGATACGGCAGGCTACTATCTGCGCGTTGACACCGAGAGCGCATGGAACCCGAATATGACAGCGTTGGAATATATGCTGAAAGCAAAATACAACGGAAGCGTTAAAATGGTGTACCAGAGTGAAGAACCGAGTAGTGAAATTTATATCAATACGGATAAGCTTGGCATTTATTTTACCGACCGTTATATAGTTGATTATAGTTACCAAGGAAACGGCGATACCTATTACTTTACCTGGTGGAAAGAAGCAGTAGAATTTTTAAATACTACTTTTCCAAAAGCTCATCTCGGCTATGAGGAAGATTTGGAAAAGGCCGGTAAGAAAATAACGGAAACCTACAACTTTTCGGAAAAGAACGGCGACTACTTTAGATTTAACAAGTTTGAGGACGACACAAAAATTTTTATGAAGCCCAAAATAGACAAAGAATAATGGAGGCGAGGAACATGGCTAATTACTGTGCCAACAGCATTGTATTCTACGGTGAAGATAAAGACGTGTTAAAAGATTTGTGGGAGAAGATAAACTTCTGTATGGATACGCGGAAGTGCAGTGTTAAAAGCCTTTTAAAATCCTGCGGCTATACGGAAGATGAAGCGGCAGAAAGAGCTGATGGCAGGGACTATTTTACTTATCTTGATGACGCTGTTACAACCGATTACGAAAGATATTATTTCAAAGCTGACACGGACAGTGCCTGGAATCCAAATATAGACAGCTTTAAAATACTTTTACAAGAAAAATATAATGGGAAAATTAAACTGATGTACCAAAGCGAAGAAGCTGGCTGCGGAATTTTTATTACGAATGATATTAACGGCATTTTCTTTAGCGAAAGATACCGCCTTGATTTTGATATGGGCAAGGACTGGATAACCGAGTATTTCACTGGTTACGAAGACCTTGTTAAATTCATAGCTGATGAATTTCCTAAAGCCGGCGTAAAACTTTCAGATGACACGAAAGCCATAGAGTATAAGGTTAAAAAGCGTACAAATTTAAAGAAGCGTTTGGCCAGCATTTTTGGATTGATACTTTTAGCTATGATATTGAAGAAGAAGGAGGATTAGCAGCATGACAGCAACAGCATTCATCTGCCCGCAGGGCGATAAAGTAAAAATAACGGAGTGTTTAAAATCCTGCGTAAAAAGCAGCGTTGTATGTTCCTGCCGACGCTGAGGGCAATAGCACAGTCTTTGGAAAGGAACATTAAAGAGCCTACGGTAACGGAACTTCTCTGCGGCATAAGGGAAACGTATTTAAAGAAAACAACTGATTATGCCGTTGACCCCATGCAGCAGCTTTACGCACTGCATGGAAGTGCAGTCCATACCATTAATGAAGGTCATACGGAAGGCAATATGCTGAGCGAGGAACGCCTTGCTGATGAAGTGACAAGCGGCAAATTTGACCTGTACGGTCAGATTATAGACCTGAGCGATAAAACGCTTGGCGATTATAAAATAACAAGTTCCTATAAACTTATGCGTGCTTTGGGATACTACAAAGTGGACGTGCCGACAGGAGAAGTATACAAGACAGGCTTAAGAAAAGGTCAGCCCAAGACGAGGAAAGAATGGCGTACTGACGGCGTTCGCCATATCTTAGACTGGGCAATACAGGTTAACTATTACCGCATACTTTTAGAGCAGCGCGGTTTTAAGGTTGAGAGCATGAAGATACAGGCATTTTGCCGAGATTTCAGCCTGCGTATTGCAGAAGAAAGAAATATCCGGCGGCAGGTATATATCATCAACATTAACAAAATATCTGACCGCTGGATTAAGCTATACATGGAAACCAAAGCAAAACGGTTAAAGGAAGCTCTTGAAAAAGGTTACTTGCCGCAGCTTTGCAAGCCCAAAGAACGCTGGAATGACAGGAAGTGCAGAGACTACTGCGCAGTTGCCGGTAACTGTCCTTACGGCAGAATGGTAAAATCCGGTATGAAGCAGGCAGCGTAAAAAGCTGCCTGCTATTTTTATGCCTGAAAGGAGAAAGCATTATGAGTTTATTTGATAACGCACAGAGATTTCAAACGCTTGGGATAACAACCGAAACTATCAATAACGGCAAATTTCAAAGAGAAATTTACGAAGCAATGCGCCGTTTTAAATCGCTTGACTGGGGCGATGTATCGGAAACCGATACCGAAAGCAATAACGAAGCCGTTAAAACTTTTGGTATGGTTTTAGGGGCATATAATACCTCAAAGGGCAAAATATGGATTATTGCTGAAAGTAGTACCAGCAATGAATATGACAGGCTGACCGTTCTATTCCCGAATGAATATTGATGTCCACATGTCCTGCGAAAAAAGGTGTAAAAATGCCTGAAAACAACGGCTAACACACCATTTTACTGCTGGACATCCGGACATTGTACATAAAATCATAAGGAGTTGCATACAATGGAAAACACAAAAATTGCCAAAAAATTGCTTGCTGTTATGGCTGAATGTGCTTATGTAGCAAAAAACGGATTGAACAGCTTTCACAAATATAAATATGCCACGGCAGAAGATGTACTGCAAAAGGTTAATGAATCGCTGACGAAAAATAAAATAGCCTGTGTTGCTGTGCCGGAGCTGATAGAATTTACAGACGTTACCAATCTTAAAGGGAATACCGAGCATCTGGCAACGGTAAGGGTCGAGATAAGCCTTATCGACGGTGACAGCGGAGAAGAAGTAAAAATTTACGGAATAGGCAGCGGTCAGGACGCAGGCGATAAGGCTGTAATGAAAGCGCAGACAGCAGCCACCAAGTACGCCTATATGCTCAGCTTCTGCATTGCAACAGGTGATGACCCAGAAGCAGACAGCAAGACTGATGAGAATAACTATGCTGAACCGCAAAGTGGAGCAACAAAACGAATGCCTGCTGCTAATAAAGCGAAAGTAAAATCGAAACCTGTACCGGCAGGAAATGAAATAACCTGCTCAGCTTGTGGAGAAGTTATTTCCAGCAACAGGGTAATTGAATATTCTGTGGCTAAATTCGGGCACCCGCTTTGTATGAATTGTCAAAAGCAGGCAAATAAAGCAGCATAGGAAACGGCGGTACTATGCAGGAGTTAAGTTCAACGGTAACGCATATATTAATGAAGTAAATAACTGGATAACAGCACTGGTCTTTTCAGAAGTATATATGAAAAGGCCTGTGCTCACCGGTTGCACAGAGCAGAAGCATGAGCTTATAAACATAATAACAGAATATTTAATATAAAAAGCTAAGCGCAGGTTAAAACCTGCGCTTTAATTTTTTTGCAAGTAAAAAGGAGAACAGTATATGAAATACGGTTATGTGCGGGTTAGCACGAGAAAGCAGCAACTAAAGGGTAATTCTATTGATGAACAGAGCATGAAGTTGGAAGCTGAAAAATGTGATGAAATTATAGTGGAGCAATTTAGCGGCAAGACTACACACAGGCCGAAGTTATTTGCTTTAATAAATCGTCTAAAAGCCGGTGACACATTAGTTGTTACCAAACTGGACAGGCTGGCAAGAAATGTGTCTGAAGGGATTGAGTTAATACAGGCATTATTTACCAAAGGCGTTAATGTGCATATTTTGAACATCGGCCTTTTGGAGAACACCGCAATGGGTAATTTTTTCATTACAGTACTACTGGCCTTTGCTGAATTTGAAAGGACATTGATTTATGAACGTACTTACGAAGGACGTTTGATAGCCAGGACTAAAAACGGTTATAGAGAAGGCCGGCCGCGAATTCCAAGTGATAAAGTCGAACTGGCGTTAGAGCTGAAAAAGACCAGAAGCTATAAAGAGGTTGAGCGTCTGACCGGCATTAGTAAATCTACGCTTATAAGGTATAGAAAGCAATAAATATTAAAAGAACCGCAGGTATTTTATTACCTGCGGTTTCAAAATTCAAGATTTATGATACAAACAATACTCAAACGATAATATCGCTCTATCAAAGTGTCAAAAGTTAGTGGAAAAAGTATAAACTGCTTTTATATATTTTTCCCTATTAATTTTTCAATTTTATCATAAACTTTTTTGAATGTTCTGATTGAATTAAGTTCTTCATTTTTTTCAAATATATTAAATAATTGCTTAATTATTTTCTGATCAGTTTTATTAATATCTTCTGGCAATCCTTTTAAGTTTTTTCCATACTTTTTTCTTTAATAACAAAATTTCGCTTTTATCGATTAGCACAAATAATTTGTCATGATAATATATTTTTCTAAAACCATCCCGATTAACAAATCCTGAAGATATGAAAAAACTTTCAGGAATACCTGTTTTCGAAACTAGTTCATCCAAATTATCTTCTGAAATTTTAATACTTTTTTCCCAAAATATATTTTTTCATAGTCGATTCTGAAATTTCTGAACCTAAAAAGATATATAAGGTCTTTTAAAGTTAAATTAATACCCTTAAGTTCATAGTCAGATAGCCAAGCATTTCTTGAGTTAAAAAATTCACATAATCTGTCAGGCGAAAGTTTCTTACATTTGGGTCCGTTTGGAAGCTCTTTATTATCATACCTATACGGACATTCATCGATTAATTTATCAAAACATTTTATCGGTAAATTCGGATCATCAAATAATAACAATCAAAAATTACGTATCCATGTTTCAAACATTGCAATTTTTTAGCAAGAATAAATTTATCATAGTGTGGCACTGCTGTATTACGGTGTGGTAAAGGTTTCAATAATGGTTCTAAGGCCGTTATATTAAAACCATTATTTAAATTTATAAACTCTTTAAAAATATCATAAGAAAGTCTTAAATGCGCTTTATTTAATATTTCCATATTTCCATTACAATAATTAAGCGAAGCAACTAATGTGCAAGACCAAATAAAAGCATTTATTCTATCTAACCTATATTTTTGTTCCTTAGCATCTGACCTTTTTCAGGATTGATGCAATCATAAAAATTACTGTTAATAATTTCTTTTGTGTTTACAATATATGAAAATAGTATTGGTGTAAACATTGATATGCCTGTTGAACCTAATTCAAAATTAGGCTGATTTTCTAAATTTTTATTGTTTTCTCTGTACTTTCATCAAGAAAAAGAAAAATAATACAATTTATCATGTTTTTTAATAAATTTAACAAACTCATTGTTAATGTTTTTATACTTTGGTTCGTCATATTTGGTGCGTAATAATTCTATTTCTTTATCAATTAACGCAAAAGCCTCTTGATGGGCAACATCTTTTGGCAAATTATACTTTTTTTGTTTAATTATAATTTCACTTCTTAAATAGGTTAAACATAAAATGCTTGCCTTTTTTATATCCCTGTAATCGCCTATTAATACTGCTATAAAAATTTTTAAAAAGTCATCAGAAACATTTGCTTCCACAGATAAAAAAGAATTTTGTAATTTCACAATAATTAAGCTGATTAAAAAGTTTTTCGTAACTTTTAATATATTCTAAAGGCTCATTAAAGTAATATTTTAAATTATTACCGTTTGCTTTATTTATCATTTTAAAAATCTCCTTAACAGTACCAACTTTGCAGAGTGAATTATAATTTCGCACTTTTATGTTAAATTATAAGCAGAACACAACGGTTGTTCTGCTTATTTACAATTATAGCAGCGATTGTAAATTTTGCATAGAATGTGCTACTAGTAAAAAGGAAAGTGAGGCTTATATGTTCATTCAGAAAAAACTTACAGAAAAAACTTAATAAAAGGAGATGTTTAATTATGCTAAAACTAAGCGAACCAAAGTACATAATGTGTACGAGGACATCGCTATCTCCAGAGGAAGCCGCTGCCAACAAAGCTGCTTTACTACAGCTTAGAGAAAACGTAGTTCTGCCGGAACAAGCATCAGGCCATTTTGACCAGTATGCACAGCAACTTTTAATTGCTGCTCCGCTCAAGCGTAATGCTGAAACTGTTGTAACTTATCCAGTACCAACTAATCACCAGTTCTCTAATTTGCCTATTCCCGCGCCGCATAAAACGGTAGCGTTGAATGATGAATTTGCTCAAAGCAAGTTTATATGGCAAAATGGGTTCTTATTAGTTCCTAACAAGAATGGAACTTATGAGGAAGTTGCTACTTATTTTATTAACTTTACCAAAAAGTTCCAAGAAATTGATGCTTTAGGTAGTGTTGATAAATATGAGTTAATAGTAACTACATCGGCAGAAAGCTTTACTTACGTTATTGAACGTGAAAACCTGTACAAGCTTGAAAAAAATCTTGCTAAAGAAAATTCTCTGTGCTTTATTTTTCACGGGAAGGATGAGGTTTTTAAAACTTACATCTACGAACAGGTAAAAACATTCAGCAGTACTCAACCAAAAGATATTTATAAAATTTATCATCAAATTGGCTGGGTGGTAATTGATGGCAAATTTAACTTTCTTCATGCTGGCCACAAAGACTGCAACCACGAAGTACGGAACAATTTAAAATTGTGTCCAGACTATCGTAAAGCAGACGAGTTCTACAATATCTTTTGCAGAACCGCTCCAGCAGAGATTGTTTTACCGCTTTTAATGTATGCACTTTATGCGTACATGGCTGGTCTCTATGAGAACGCTTGCCATGACGGCGGTTGCCGGTCAATACTCTACATAGCTGGCGAAACAGGCTCTGGTAAGACTAGTTTGACAAAAGTCTTAATAAGCTGGCTATCCATAATGGGGTTTAACGTCGATATGCGCTTTGATGATACAACAGCAATTATTGAAGAAAAAATCGCCAACAACAGCGACCTGCTAACACTTGTGGACGATTTTTATCCCAAGCCTGGGCAATCGGATTTTCAAAAAAAAGCAGATGAAATTGCCAGAATAATCGGCGATGGGCGCATTAAAGATAAATGTGGACCTGACCGTAAGCCGTTGCCCAAAAGAACATTCAGGGGTGGAATAATAGCGACTGGTGAGTATTTTAACCTATGCACCCTTTCAAGTTATCTCCGTTCTTTGGTTCTTAACGTAAGCAAGGGGACGATTAATTTCGGATACATTACCGAATTACAAAAAGCCCTGATTTGGTTCAAGCGTTCTTTTCTTCCTGGATTGACTGGTTAGAAAGAAACCAGGATTGTATTTTGCGTAACCTACCACAAATACAGGAAGTTAACACGGCAACAGTCCGCACGAACATTAAGCTGGAATACGAACGACTTACCATCAGCATAGCTGCACTGTTAAGCGTTGCAGACATATTTAATAGTTTTGCGGATTCTGTAAACATCGCTTTCGATTCAGTCGCAGCCAGAGAAGCTATTCTCAGATTAGGACGCGAGATGAAATTTGTTGCAGCCACAATGGCGCCTGAGCAAGTTGCCATTGACGCAATAACTGAAGGAATCGAAAACGGCGGATTTAGTATAGCGGCTTCAAGGTCTGCTTTCATAACCAGCAAAGACGCAGATGGTTATAATGAAGAAAGCGGAAACTATTGGATTATCACTACTATGGTTAATAACCTTGTTGAAAGTTATGCAGCTCGCAAAAATTACAGCATTAAATTCGGTTCTGAACTGCGTAAAAAACTAGTAAGTATGGGATTTATGCAGGAAGCAGAAGGAAAAAGATTTACGCAGGACAGACAGGTATCACCAAGACGTCCGCGCGGATATTTAATAACATTAAGGAGGTATTCTTATGAAAGAGAATATGATTGAAGAAAAAGCGTATTTATTCATTGATAACCACGAAATCGGTGTAACTAATGATCCTTTGGATGTTGCTAAAAAACTTAAAACTTTGCCTTTCGGCGCTAGCGTAAAGGTTGAATGCGGTTCCAAAGAATTAATGTTAGAAAAACAAGCTGTTATTTTGGGTCGGGACACCATCGTGAATGTTTGGTGCGAAGGCGATGTAAGGATTCCCGCAGTGCAGCCTGACTATAATATTTCAAAACGCAACCGCGACCCAGAAAAACTTCGCAAGTTTTACAGCTTTGTTGGACCTGAACAGAACGTTGAGGAACCCGGACTCTTTGGTAGTCTGATTGAAGGAGGTGATAAACATGTTAAATAATGACTTGATGACGACCAAAATGGTTCTCAAAGAAATTTTTGAGGGCATGATAAAGTATTCAACCCTGCTTCAATATGTACGAAGTGGAAAGATACCGGCCAAGAAGATTGGCAGGAAATATGTATTTAGCCGAAAAGCACTGATAGCTTGGCGGGAAAGAAATTTTAATCGCCCGGCTTTCGCCAAGATGATTTAATAAAAAATAATAAAGCGCCGGGGTAAAACCGGCGCTTTATTATTTAATATCGATAGGAGAAAGCAATATGCCTGGAAGTATAGTTGAACTCGGTAATAATAAGTATAAATTAGTAGTATCATGCGGTTACAAGAATGGTCCGCAAGTCCGCCGTTGTAAAACAGTTGAAGCGCGAACAAAAGCCGCTGTTAACAAAAAACTTGCAGTATTTTACGCTCAGGTACAGGCTGAAATGCAAAAGAAGCAGAGACAAAATGTTAGACCTGCTGTACGCACAAAGATGACAGTCACTGATTTGATTGATGTATGGACGGAAAAATATGGCAGCACGTTAAGCCCGACAACAGCACAAAGCGATAAAATCAATATCAAAAACAATATCCTGCCGTATATAGGTAAACGCCAGGCAGACGCTATTAAAGCAGATGATGTTTTATGGCTTATTGCCGAACTGCGCAATCGTCCTAAAATGCGTGACCCGACCAAAAACTATCTGAAACAACGGTACATTCCGTATATAAACTGCTGCGCTCAATTTATAACCGCTGTATTGAATGGGGGCTGGTTGATAAGAATCCATGTGAAGAAATACCGGTTTATCAGCGTCCCAAGCCAGCTGAGAGTAAGACTCCGTTTTATCAGTATGATGAATTTAAACGCTTTATGCAGGCTGTGCGGGAATTAAAAGATACGCCAACCAACGTGAAGCAAAAGTTGCTGTTGTTTTTGGCGTTTCAGGATGTTTGCAGGCGCGGAGAAATGTACGCATTGACATGGGACAGAGTCGATTTTGAGCAAAGCGTTTTTAAAATTGAAGAAAGCAGTTACTATGTGCCGGGACAGGGAATAAATACCAAAGACCCAAAAACGAAATCTTCAAAACGCGAATTGGCTTTTGGTGCACGAATAAAGGAACTATTTCTCAAACATAAAGAAAATCAGGAAGCACATTTAAAGAGCAGGAATCTCAAGAATCCGCAAAACTGGATTTTTTTGTCAGAACACGAGGCATAAAATCTGGTGAAAACGTGAAAATTTTAGACTTGTCATCATTTTATAATTGGTTGCAGGATTTCATTGCCAGAAACAACTTTAACCATATGACCGTACATGGCTGGAGGCATATGGGGGCAACTTATTCATTAGCAAGGGGCGTTGACCTTGGCACGGTAAAAGATAATATGGGTCACAGCGATTTGAAAACAACGTCAAGATATTTACACCCAATAACGGTCGCAAAAAAAGGTGCCGCTAAAGAAATGGATAATTTAATTGATGAGACCATTACTGCAAATGATGAAATTAATAGCCAGTGCTAAATTTAGCACTGGCTATAATTTTTTTACTTTAATAATTATTTGAGATAATTTTTAATCATTTCAGATGCCTGATGATGATTTGCGTACAAATAAGCACCTGAATAAGCACCTGTATTAAAAAAGCCTGTTTCGGCAAGTCCCGAAACAGGCATAAATACTGGGGTTGCGAGATATGTAAAAATTCTTAGCACATAGCTTGGGAAGCTATTGTTCTACCACTGAACTACACCCGCATGTGTAAATTGTATTAATAATTATATCACAGCCTTTCCGGCTTGGCAATATTCTAAAACCCGACCGGCCTCCCTGCTGCCGCCGGTTCAAAAATTTTATTCCCTATCTTTACAAAGTTTAAAGATTATGGTAAAATCTCGTCTTGCCGTCACTTTTAAAGGCGGTAAAATTTGATGATAGGAGGAATATAATGGTTTATATTAAGCCGTCTACACGCCTGCGTACCGATTACAGCCAAATTGCCGAACTGGCACGCAGAACAGGCGATGCAATTTACATTACCAAAAACGGGGAAAAGGATTTAGTGGTGATGTGCGCCCGGGCGTTTGAACTGCGCGACTTAGTATTAAAACTCAGCAATGTAGTTTTGGAAAGCGAAAACAAAAGATTAAACGGAGCAGCCGCTTGCGCTCTGGAAGAATTTGAAGCAAGCCTGAAGCAGAAAAGCCATGGTTGAAGCGTCAATAAGGCTTCTGCCGCGCGCGGTTGACGACCTGAAAAATATCGGCGCTTACTGGCGGCGCAACATTACGCCGGACGAAGCAGACAGAATAACAGGCAAAATACTGCGCGATTTAAAAGAACTGAAGCTCTTTTATCCGGCGGCCGACAGCATTAAATACGAGCCGCTGAAAAGCAGGAATTTTAAAATTTTAAAAAGCCAGAACTATATCTGTATCTGTAAAAAGGTAGAGCACATTATTTATGTTTACCATATTGCCCACCTGCCTACGGAATATCCCGATATTTTTTAACTTATAACAATAACAGCACACCAAAGCAGCTTTACAATGCTTTTTAGTGTGCTGTTTATTTATTTTCTGCCTTTAACCTTTAGCTCCATCTGCCGTTTGGAACGCCGGTACTGCAGCATAAAGCGGCGCACCTTCAGCACGCGGAACAAACTGGAAACCAGCATTACGCCAATGGCAATGGCAACAGAGTCCGTCATTGCCGTAAGCAAAATGGAAGTTCCGTTGTTATATTCATTATTAATAATGGCAAACATGCCCTGATAAATGCCCAGCCCCGGCACCAGAGGCACTATGCCCGGTATAACAAACACCGTTACCGGCTGTTTGAAAATGCGGGAACTGAGCTCGCTTGCCAATGCCAGCGAAATAGTGGCGCAAAAGTTGGAAACAAACGACGTATAGCCAAGCTCATGCCGCAGATATATAAAAACTACCCAGCCGATAGCGCCAATAACGCCGTCGATAAGCACAATCTTTTTCGGCGCCTGAAACAGTACAGCAAACGCCATAGTGGCAATGCAGGCAAACCCGAAGGCGGTTATAATTTCCATAAATCCCACCCCCAGATAAACCAGGCACGCAGCACAAATGCAATGCCGATAGCAATGGACGAAGCAAACAGCAATGCTTCCGCGATGCGCGAATTGCCGCTCATTAAATTACCCGCCATATAATCGCGCAGGCCGTTGCAGAAAGCCACGCCGGGCACAAAGGGCATCAGCGCGCCTACAATAATTTTTTCCATTGTACACTGCACGCTCATGGCGCAGCAGATAAGCGCAACGGTTGCAATAACAACACCGGCCACGGCGTTTTCCCAAAAAGCGCTTGGGTGGTAGCCTGCAATCTGCTTTAAGGCAACCATGGCAGCGCCGCCTGTAATAAAGGCCGCAATAAAGTCATGGCTGTTGCCGCCCAGCATCGCCGCAAAGGCTGCCGAACCAATGCCGGAGGCAAGGCAGACCATCCATTTACCGTAAGGCGCGGGCTGCCGCCATTTTTTGTCCAGCCATTTACAGGTATCTTCGTAGCCCATATCCCACTTGGCAAAATTGTAGGACATGCTGTTCATTTCGCTGATAAGGCTTAAATTGGTGCTGCGGTAGCCAATTCTGCTTACGCGGATAAAGCTGTCGGTATCTTCGTTGCCCAAAATTATAACGGTAGGCGTTACAAAAGGGTCAACCTCATAGCCGTGCGCCAGGCAGCAGCGCGAAATGGTATCTTCCACACGGTAGGTTTCCGCGCCGCTTTTCAGCAGAATTTTGCCCATTTTTACAGCTATATTGATAGTCTGGTCACGTGTAAAATCTGTTTTAGCCATTATTTTTCACCGCCCTGTGCGGCAAAAAGCTCTGCCACAGCTTTTTTAAAAGCGTTGGCGCCGCCCATGGAAGGATGCGGCACACACTCGCAGGCAACGCCGTATTTGCCGAGCGTCTGCTGCGATTTGCGCCCGATTGCCACAACCTTCATGCCGGGAATAAGCTGCATTAAAAGTCGCGCGTACTCAATGCCAACATCCAACTCCTCGCCTGTCGGCGTACGGTTGCTTAAAATATTGCCGTCTTTATACGGATGGAACGGAAAAATATTCCACAAAACCGTATCGTAGGGAGATAACCCGTGGCGCGCAATGGCGTTCCACATAACCGTCGCCGTGGGTTCGTTAAAGCCGTACAGTTTTTGCGTGCGGTTCAGGCGCGGGCTGTCAGGATTGCTGGTGCGCCTGTAATCCCACTCACCAAGAACTGCCTGCGGCTCAACATCCGGATGATTGCCGAGCAAAATGCGTTCACTGGTCATGGCCATGCCGCTGAAATGCCCGCCCTGGTAGCCGAGCCCTTCGGCAATGAACAGAAAATGAGCATTTTGGCGCAGCTTTAAATAGCGCAGAAAGTTTGCCGCACGTATTACAGGCGCCTGCGGGCCAATGTCACATTCACTGTCGTAATCTGCCCACGGATTAAAAACCTGCGGGCTGCTGTATTGTTGTAGTTTTTCAATAAATTCTTCTGCCGTCACAACTGTTACCGCCATTAAAGTTTTACATCAATCTGTGCCGATACGCCTACGCCCTGCACACGGTTAACATCGGTAATATCAACTTTGTCAATCGGTATCAGCGCTTTGGCGCGGAAACTGCCGAAAAACGATGCTTCTATCAAAAGCGCAGCCTTGCATTTTTCTACCTGCGCATGCGGGCCGCTTACCTGCGCCGCACCTGCATAACTGCCGTCGCCAACGGTAATTACCGGCACAACCTTGGTTGCGTAATCACTGCTTACGGCATATTTGCCGGTTAAAGTGTTAATGGCGCTGTTAAGCTGGTCATCAAACTGGCTTACAAGTACGCCGATGGCGCCGCCTTTTAAAACAGTGCCCAAAATTCCGGCCTGCGCCGGAGCTGTGCTGCTGCCAAGTATGAAGCCGCATACTAAAGCAGCCGCTATATATTTTTTACCCTGCATAGTAAAACCTCCTGTTAAAAATTTTACAATATAATTATCTTCGCCGTTTTTTTATAAACGCCTGCCCAATGTAAAACTTTTTTCTTCATATTTACATCAGCCTTCTTTTGGCGTACCATTAATATATAAGTTTTATAAAGGAGCTGAACCATATGGAATTCTTTCAATATTTAGCACCGACCAAAGTAATTTTCGGGCGCGGCACCGAAGCACGCACCGGCGCACTGTGCAAAGAAGCCGGAGCAACAAAGGTACTCATTCACTACGGCGGGCACAGCGCCAAAAAGTCCGGTCTGATTGACAGAATCTGCGCTTCGCTTCAGGCGGAAGGCATCAGCTATACAGAACTGGGCGGCGTTGTGCCGAACCCGCGCCTCAGCAAAGTTTATGAAGGCATTGAACTCGGACGCAAAGAAAAAATAGATTTTATACTGGCAGTCGGCGGCGGCAGCGTTATCGACAGCGCCAAAGCCATCGGCTACGGCCTTACCAACGAAGGCGACGTATGGGACTATTACACCGGCAAAGCACCGCAGGCCTGCATGCCTATCGGCGCAGTGCTGACCATTGCCGCCGCAGGCAGCGAAATGAGCAACGCCAGCATTATCACCAATGAAAACGGCTGGTTAAAGCGCGGCGCTTATTCTCCTTACGCTTACTGCAAATTTGCCGTTATGAACCCCGAGCTTACCTATACCCTGCCCGCTTACCAGACGGCAAGCGGCTGCACGGATATTATTGTACACAGCCTGGAACGCTTTTTTACCAAACCGGATGTTAAACAGCTTAATTTAACGGACGGCATTGCGGAAACGCTGATTAAAAACGTAATGCGCAACGTAAAAACCGCCCTAAAAAAACCTGATGACTACGATGCACGCGCTGAAATTATGTGGAGCGGCACCCTTTCACATAACGATATCACCGGCGACCGCACTTTGGGCGACTGGGCCTGCCATCAGCTGGAGCACGAGCTCGGCGGCATGTTTGATATCGCCCACGGCGCAGGGCTGGCAGCAGTTTGGGGCAGCTGGGCGCGTTACGTAATGCCGGTTAACCCCGCACGCTTTGCACAGCTTGCCGTTAATGTTTTCGGCATTCCCTATACCGCAGGTGCGGAAGAAAAAATTGCCCTTGAGGGCATTGAAGCCATGGAAGCATTCTTTAAGAGCATTGGCATGCCGACGAAAATCAGCGATATGGATATTCACCTGACCGATGAACAGATTAAAGAGCTGGCCTATAAATGCAGCTTTAACAACACGCGCACCATCGGCGGCTTTAAAGCACTGAACATTGACGACATGGAAAAGATTTACCAGATGGCCAAATAAAGCCTGCCGGAATATGATGAAAAAACTTTTACTGACAGGTTTTGACCCTTTTGCACATTATAACATTAACCCCTCGTGGGAAGCAGTTAAGGCCCTGCCGGAAGTAATCAGCAGCTTCAGCGTGCATAAAATGCTGCTGCCTAATATTTACGGCACGGCCGGGCGGCTGCTGCTTGAAGAAGCTGAGCGCATTAAACCGGATGTTATTTTAATGACGGGCATGGACAGCGGCAGCACACGCCTGCACCTTGACGCTGTTGCCGTAAACCTGCGCGACGCGCTTTAGAGGATAACAAAGGCGCAGCGCCCTGGGGGAGAACCCGTTGTACCGGGCGCGCCGGCAGCGTATTTTGCCACCATACCCACGCACGCCCTTGTAAAACGCCTGCAAAAGCAGGGCTGCCCGGTTCACCTTGGCTACTGCACCGGCGGTTATGTCTGCAACGACATTTTTTACACCGCACTGCACCGCTTTAACGGCACGCCAGTAAAAACCGGCTTTGCACATGTGCCGCTGCTCCCGCAGATGGTATGGGACGAAAGCAAAGCCCTGCCGCTTGAAGAAACCGTTAAAACCCTGCGGCAGATTATTGAAAATCTGTCGGAAATACTGACGGAGGAAGAACATGCTTGACGCAATCGCCGCAAGGCGCAGCATACGCAAATTTAAAAACACTCCGGTACCTCGTCATATAATTGAAGAAATTATTAAAGCAGGCGCACTTGCCCCGTCCTCCAAAAACAGGCAGCCGTGGCATTTTGTTGTAACAACCGGCAAAGCAAAAGAAGAAGCGCTGGCCGCAATGGAACAGGGCCTGCGCCGCGAAGCGCAGCAGCCGCTTTTGCCCGAAAGCGCGCAGTATATAGCCGGAGCGTGGAACACGCTTGCCATTATGCAGCAGGCACCTGTAATTATTTTTGTAGTCAATCCGCTGGGGCTTGATTTACTGACACCGCAGAATGCAGAAAACCGTGTGTTTGAAATATGCAACGCACAATCAATAGGCGCAGCCGTGGAAAATATGTCGCTGGCGGCGGTGGAAGCAGGGCTTGGCAGTCTGTGGATTTGCGACACCTATTTTGCGCAACAGGAGCTGTGCACATGGTTGGGCGGTGAACTTGCAGCAGCTTTTGCACTTGGCTATGCCGGTGAAGCGCCAATACCGCGCCCCCGCGCAAATCGTGGAGTGAGACGGTGGAGTGGCGCGAGTAAGTTATTTAAAATAAAAGGTTTGTTTTATGAACTTTATTGAAGATTTTGCAGAAACCATTAAAAATATACAGGGTTTTCAGCCTGATTTGTTTGCCGGAGCAACGGAAACAGAACTGAAGGCTGCGGAAGAAAAAATGAATATAATGCTGCCGGAGGATTTTAAAAAATTTTACCGAGCGTTTAATGGGCAGAATGAATATGCTGATGCACTTTTTGATACGTTCTTTCTGTGCAGTTTAAAGCAGATACTTTATTTTTGGGATGCTTTCAAATTTAACGAAGAAGATTTTCTGCAAATTCCTGCGGAAGCAGAGCCGGGCATAAAAAATGTATGGGGCTGCGCATTGTGGGTGCCTTTTGCCGCAACGGCTGACGGACATTGCCTGTGCCTTGATTTTGCACCGGCAGAAGGCGGCAATGCAGGGCAGGTTATTACTTTTTGGTATAACTCGCCGGAGCGTGAACTTGTTGCGCCATCCTTTAAGGATTTTATTGTTGATTATATGGCGAGTATAAAAAACGGTACCTATGTGTACACGCAGGAAGTTTATGATGACATTACCCTTGGTATGATAGCAAGAAAAGACGGCAAGCCGATGTTTGGCGTTGAATGACCGTATTTAGTTAAGTGCTTTCTTACATACGTATATGTGGAAAGGGGAAATATAAATGGGCATGATTGCAAATTATCAGCAAATAGCTGATGAAAAATTACAAGAATTAAAAAATAGCACGGATTTATTTGAAAATATTGAGGATTTACAGGAAAATGAAGATGTAATTTTGTGTGACATTGATAAAATGTGGGACGCACTGCATTTTCTTTTAACTGGTAAATCTGCTGAACTTCTTAAAAATAATTTAATCAGTGAAGCAATAGTGGGCGAATTTACTTTATCCGGTGAGGACGCTGAAGAATATGTGGCCGGAATAAACGCATACAGAGTGAAAGAAATAGCCGCAGCGCTGGAAAACCTTGATTTTGAAAAATACATTGCAAACTTTAATATGCAGGAATTTGCTGCCAATAACATTTATCCCGATATTTGGAGTTACGAAGAAGAAAAAGAAGAAATTGAAGACGATTTGCGTATTTGTTACGAAAATCTGAAAAGATTTTACAGGCAAATGGCAGAACTGAACAGCGCGGTACTGGTATCAATTTATTGATGTGTGTAGTTTAATAAAAACAGAAAGTGCTGAAAATGGAGAAACAAACCTTTAACACCGACAACAAAAAAATAACGGTCTATCCCGCTTTGGCGGAAAACAGGCCGGTAATTTATTTAACAACCTACAACGACGATGGCGGCGAGGTTTATGCGCAGGTTCAAAAAGGCGGCTGCCCGGATTTTACTCTGGTAACTGTCAGCGGCTTGAACTGGGAAGCGGAGCTTTCGCCATGGGCGGCAGGCAATTTATTTAAGTACAGCGAGATGTTTACCGGAGGCGCGGACGCCTACCTGCAATTTTTAACGCAGCAGGTTTTACCGCAGGCCGAAGCAGGCTTGAACGGAATTTTGTGGCGCGGGCTTGCCGGATATTCGCTGGCCGGTTTGTTTACCGTATACGCGCTGTACAAAACAGATTTATTCAGCCGCGCGGCGAGTATGAGCGGTTCACTGTGGTACCCCGGCTTTAAGGATTTTGCCCTGCAAAACACGCTTTGTATAGCTCCGCAGCATTTGTATTTTTCGCTGGGCGATAAAGAAGCACGCGCACGCAACCAGTACCTTAAAACAGTGCAGCAGTGTACGGAAGAACTGGCAGCGCATTACCGCAGCCTTGGCATTAACACTTTTTATGAACTTAACCCCGGCGGCCATTACCGCGATATTATCAGCCGCAGTGCCGCAGGCATTAAGTGGCTATTAACCCAATAATAAAAGCAACCCGCCGTTATTACGCGGCGGGTTTTACATTATAAATTCAGCAAAAGCATAGAGATGTGCTTCAAGGCACGAGCTAAAAAATGTGGTGGTTAAATTCAGCACGCTATTTTTCGGGAGCCCGGCTGCGCAGCCCGGTCGGAATCGGAGAAGCCACATCATTTTTGCCGGGCCGCAGAAGTATATCTCTATATTTTTATATTTTTAAATTATGATAAGACTACGCTTTCTCATTCCACAAAGTAAAGCCCAGTATCAGCGCACCGCCGATAAGCTGCATCAGCGTCATGGGCTCGCCCAGTAAAAGTACGGAAATTATTACGGCAACCAGGGGGTCTATATAACTTAAAATAGCAGCTTCCTGCCCCGTTAAATCTTTCAGCGCGGAAAAATACAGGCAGTAAGTAATGCCTGTATGGAACAGACCCACCGTCAGCAGGCACGCCCAGCCGGTACCGTCCAGCAGGTTCAAATTAAACCCGCTGCTTACCGCCACATACGGCAGCAAAGTAACAACGGCGGCCAGCATCTGCAAAATGGTACGCTGTATTCCTGCCACGTTTTTAATAAATTTATTAAGCAAAATAACAGCGGCATAAAAAACCGCCGCCCCCAGCCCAAACAAAATGCCTGTAATACCGGCAGTTTCTTCACCGCCGCCGGTGCCTATAATAAGCACCAGCCCCAGCGTGGACATTACAAAACAGATAATCTGTTTCGCCGTCAGCCGTTCGTGAAACAAAAGCGGCGAAGCCACCGTAACGATAACCGGCGCAAAGTAATAGCTTAAAGTAGCCGCCGAAATTGTTGTATAGCGGTACGCCTGAAACAGCAAAATCCAGTTAATGCCCATGGCAATGCCGGAAGCAAGTAAAAGCGGCAGCTCACGCCCGGCGTTTTTTAAATTAAGCCCGCCTTTTTTAATAAATACCAGGTAAAACCCGATAAGGACGGAAGCCAGCACCGCACGGTACAGCGCCAGTTCGCCGCTTGTTACACCGATATTGCGCGTAAAAACGCCCAGCGTGCCGAAAATAACCATAGCCGCACTGAGCATTAATTTTGCCTGTACACTTTCCTTCATAATATCTTTCCCTTTCAAAACAAAATAAATTTTGTAACAGCGTTTTAAATATTGCTGTTTTCTTTTAATATATTGATATTAGTGTAACTCTGTTAAAGAATTATGTCAACAAACGTAAATAAATAAAGCACAGTAAAAAAATAAACCGCTAAAATTTTATTAAAATCTTTTGTATCTTTCTGCAAATATGGTACAATGTTTAAGAATTTATTTTGCTTTTACGGAAAGGCGTTTAACAAGTGCTTGCAAAAATAAAAAACTATCTGCGCAATGATGTTGTTTTAAGCGTTTCGCTGCTGCTGGCGCTGCTTTCGTGCCTCATTGAACCGCCAAGCCTTAAATATCTGCGCTATATTGATTTTAATACGCTCATCATGCTGTTCTGCCTGATGCTGATTATTGAAGGCCTGCGCGGGCAGAACTTTTTGCAGTTTATCGGCAGCCGCATATTAACTAAGGTAAAAACAAGGCGCGGCATTGTTTTTACGCTGATATTTTTATGCTTCATCAGCAGCATGTTCATCACCAATGACGTTTCGCTGATTACCTTTGTGCCTTTCGGCATTATGATTTTGGAAATGATTAATTTAACGGACAAACTTTGCGGCACCGTTACGCTGATGACGATAGCAGCCAACCTCGGAAGCATGTTTACGCCTATCGGCAATCCGCAGAATTTGTACCTGTTTTCGCTTTCGGGCATGGGCGTGCCGGAATTTTTGGAGCTGATGTGGCTGTATACCGGCCTTGCCGCTTTTATGCTGACGGTAGTTGTGCTTGTATTTTACCCGGAAGAACACCTGCAGCTGGATATAAAAACCGAACGGCTTAAAGATAAGCGCACCGTTTGCTTTTACCTTGTTTTATTTGCCTTGTGCGTGCTAACCGTAGCCCACTTTGTGCCGCACCTGGTACTGCTGGCCATTGTTGCCGCGGCACTTTTATACAAAAATAAAAGCCTGTTCCGGCATATTGATTACTCCCTGCTGCTGACCTTCCTTTTCTTTTTTATTTTTGTCGGCAATATGAACCATATCGGAAGCCTGCACAGTTTTATCAATCAGATTCTGGCCGGCAACGAAGTTTTAATAAGCGTCGCCGTCAGCCAGGTTATCAGCAACGTACCTGCGGCAATGCTGCTTTCAGGTTACAGCAGTAACTACGCTGCGCTTATCGTAGGCACCAACCTTGGCGGCCTCGGCACGCTTATCGCTTCCATGGCAAGCCTTATCTCCTACAAGCAGGTTGCTGCAAAATATCCGCATTTAAGGCGGCAGTACCTTGCCATTTTTACAGTAGACAATTTAATATTTTTGGCAGCACTGTATGCGCTGCATGCTTTTTACTGATATAAACGGCACGGCCTTAAATTTTTGGCGCTGCCGTTTTGCATCTTCCGCAGGAATATTTTTATAAAAAAGCCGGATAGCCTTGCGGTAAAATGCTATAAATGGTATGATAAGAAAGGATAATAAGTTTTGTCGTTAAGGAAGGGCACAAAAGAGGCTGCTTCCTGTTTCTTATTGTAAAAAACACTTTGGGGGGCAAAAATATGATTGAACGCTATACCAATCCGGAAATGGGCAATATCTGGACTCTTGAAAACGAATTCCGCACCATGCTGCGCGTGGAAATTCTTGCCTGCGAAGCCATGAACAAACTGGGCATTGTACCTGATGACGCTTTGCATGACATTCAGACCAAAGCAGATTTTCGCATTGAACGCATTAAAGAAATTGAGGCTGTTACCAACCACGATATTATCGCCTTTTTAACAAATGTTGCAGAATATGTTGGCGATGCTTCCAAATACATCCATAAAGGCTTAACCTCAAGCGACGTTAAAGACACCGCTATGGGCGTTATGATGCAGCAGTCCGCAGACCTTTTGATGAAACACCTCGAAAAGCTGCACGAAGTTTTAAAACGCCGCGCCGCCGAACACAAACACACCGTTATGATTGGCCGCACGCACGGTATTCATGCCGAACCGATGACCTTCGGCCTGAAATTTGCGCTGTGGATGGATGAAACCGAACGCAATATGGAACGCCTGAAACAGGCCCGCGAATTTATTTCTGTCGGCAAGCTTTCCGGCGCTGTCGGAACTTATTCCAATATCGACCCGTTTGTTGAAGAATATGTATGCGAAAAACTCGGCATTAAGGCTGCACGCCTGGCAACCCAGGTTATCCAGCGCGACCGCCACGCCGATTATTTAACCACCATCGCCATTATCGGTTCTTCGCTGGAAAAAATGGCAACCGAAATCCGCAACCTCCAGCGCACCGATATCCGCGAAGCTGAAGAATATTTTGCGCCCGGCCAGAAAGGTTCTTCGGCCATGCCGCACAAACGCAACCCCATTACCTGCGAAAAAATTTCCGGTATGGCAAGGCTGCTGCGCGGTTATGCCGTTGCTGCCCTTGAAGACGTTACCCTGTGGCATGAACGCGATATTTCCCATTCTTCCGTAGAAAGGGTTATTCTGCCGGATGCAACCATTGCACTGGACCATATGCTGCGCAAATTCATCAACATTGTTGATAAACTTTTGGTTTATCCGGATGCCATGATTGCCAACATGAACAAAACCGGCGGCCTTATTTACAGCCAGAACCTTTTAATTGCCCTTGTAAGCAAAGGCGTACTGCGCGAGGACGCTTACAAATGGGTACAGCGCAACGCTATGGCCCGCTGGCTGGAAGGTGCAGACTTTAAAACCAATGTTGAACACGATGAGGATATTAAAAAATACCTCACCGATGAAGAAATTGAGCATTGCTTTGACCCCATGCCGATGCTGCGCAATGTAGACCTCATTATGGCGCGCTTCGGATTATGATTATATAAGGAGAGATAGTTATGTCATCTGTTGTAGTTATCGGCGCCCAGTGGGGCGATGAAGGCAAAGGCAAGATTGTTGATTACCTGGCTCAGAAAGCCAACGCTGTTGTACGTTATTCCGGCGGCTCCAACGCAGGGCACACCGTTGTTGTAGACGATGTTGCTTATAAACTGCGTCTTTTGCCCTCCGGCGTACTGTACAAAGATAAAATCAATATCCTCGGCAACGGCGTAGTTATTAACCCCGCAGTTGTACTTCAGGAAATTGCAGGCATGAAAGCCCAGGGCATTGACTGCAGCAATCTTTTGATTTCCGACCGCGCCCACGTTGTTATGCCTTACCATGCAAAATTGGACGAACTGCAGGAAGCTGCACTCGGCGAACACAAAATCGGCACTACCAAAGGCGGCATCGGCCCCTGCTACATGGATAAAGTTGCCCGTACCGGCATCCGCATCTGCGATTTGATGGAACCCGATACTTTTGCTGACAAGCTGCGTGTAAACCTGGCTGCCAAAAATGAAATTATTACCAAAATTTACGGCGGCGAACCGTTTGACTATGACAGCGTGCTGAAAGAATACTTGGCTTATGCCGAAGAACTCCGCCCGCATGTTTGCGACACCGGCGTTGTGCTTGGCGAAGTTTTTGAAGCTGGCAAAAACGTATTGTTCGAAGGCGCACAGGCTACCTTCCTTGATATTGACCACGGCACCTATCCGTATGTAACAAGCTCCAACCCGACTGCTGCCAATGCGGCAACCGGCAGCGGCGTAGGCCCGCTGTGCATCAACCATGTGGTTGGCGTTGTTAAGGCATACACCACCCGCGTTGGTGAAGGCCCGTTTGTTTGCGAACTGTTCGACGCCGACGGCAATGCCCTGCGTGAACGCGGCCACGAATACGGCACCGTTACCGGACGCCCGCGCCGCTGCGGCTGGCTTGATGCCTTTATGCTGAAATACAGCGCACGTGTAAACAGCCTCGACTGCCTGGCAGTAACCCGTCTTGACATTCTTGACGAAATGCCTGTAATTAAAATGTGCGTAGGCTACAAATACAACGGCGAAGAAATCAAACAAATCCCGGCAAGCCTGAAAGTTTTGGCACAGGTTGAACCTATTTACGAAGAATTTGAAGGCTGGATGACCGATATCAGCGGCGTACGCAAATACGAAGACCTGCCGGAAAACTGCAAAAAATACTTAAAACGCATGAGCGAAGTAGCAGGCGTTGAAGTAGGCATTGTTTCCGTAGGCCCCGACCGCGAACAAACCATGATTTTAAAAGAACTGTTTTAAAAAGTTCATAAACTGAATAATTAACTGCGGCACAGCTTTAGGCTGTGCCGTTTTAGTACAGGAGAACAGTTTTATGGCCAATCTGCAATATGTACTTCATAAAGGAAATAAAAATACCGGCAGCCTCAAATTTGTACAGCCGGAAGCTATGCAGGCCGTACTTGAATTTCACAGCGGCATTGCAGGTTATGCGCAAACTCCGCTTGTAAGCCTGCCTAATCTGGCAAAACAGCTCGGCGTTGGGCAGATTTTCGTTAAGAACGAATCGGCACGCTTTGGGCTGAACGCCTTTAAAGCACTGGGCGGCAGTTACGCCATTGCCAGATACTTATGCGGCAAATTAAACATACCAGTTGACGGAAACAGTTTTAACTTTTTGTTCAGCGAAGAAGCAAGAGCCAAACTCGGCACCATAACCTTTGTAACGGCAACGGACGGCAATCACGGGCGCGGCGTAGCCTGGGCCGCCAAACTTCTGGGGCATAAAGCAGTTGTTTATCTGCCCGAAGGCTCAAGCCAGGAACGCCTTAACAACATCCGCGCGCTTGGCGCAGAAGCGGAAATTACAAAATTTAACTATGACGGCGCCGTGCGCCTTGCCTATGCCATGAGCCGCAAGCACGGCTGGGTGCTGGTGCAGGATACCGCGTGGAGCGGCTACGAAGAAATACCCACCTGGATTATGCAGGGCTATACCACCATGGCGCAGGAAATTACTGCTCAGCTAAACGGCATAACACCGACGCACTTGTTTTTGCAGGCCGGCGTAGGCAGCATGGCAGGCGCTGTGCTCGGCTATTTTGCAGCACTTTGGCAGAATAACCTGCCTGCTACCGTTATTTGTGAGCCGGACAAAGCCGCCTGCCTGTATAAAACGGCAGCGGCAAACGACGGCACGCTACACAAAGTAACCGGCAGAATGAACAGCATGATGGCCGGGCTTTGCTGCGGCGAACCCTGCACTGTAAGCTGGGATATAATAAATAATTTTGCAAGTGCCTTTATTGCCTGCAGTGATGACTATGCAGCACGCGGCATGCGGCTTTTGGGTATGCCGCAAAGCGGCGATGCGCGCATTGTTTCTGGTGAATCGGGCGCGGTAACCGCCGGAGTTCTGGCAGCACTGATGCAGGGCCCAGAGCTTGCACAGCTGCGCAACGAACTTGGGCTTGACGAAAACTCGCGCGTACTTTTAATAAGTACGGAAGGCGCTACCGACAAAGTAAACTACCTTAAGGTACTCAGCGGCAAATGGAAGCCGGAAAACAAATAAAACGCTTTATTTACGATATAAAAAATAAGCAGGCCTGATGATTTTAAAATCATCAGGCCTGCTTTTATTTTGTTCGTATTTTATAAATTTCCGTTCGTTGCTTCTGCCAGCATTACGCCCTCACCGGCATGCACACGCACCGGCACCATAATCTTCTGCCCCGGCTGCAAATCGGTATTCTGCAAACCGTTTGCCTCGCAGATACGGTAAATAACGGCGCGCACATCTTCGTCATCTTCCGCCCAGCGGGAAGCAATATCCCACATGGTATCGCCGCTGTACACGGTTACCGTGCGCGTGGTGTAAATTTCATCTGCTGCGGATACCGTACCGAACACGTAACCGCTGTATAATAAAAAGACTGCCATTACTATTGCCGTCAGCTTTTTCATAAACAATCAACTGCCTTTCAAAACGTTTGTTCGTTATAGTTATAATAAAACGAACAACGCATTTTGTCAAGCATATTTATGAAAATTTGTTCGTATTTTTAGTTTATGCTGCAAACAAATTAAGATACAACCCACATATAAAACGGCATTACAACAACAGCCAAAACCGTTGTAACAACCGTAAGGGTAGCGGCATATTCGTAATCGGCCCCATAGTTTTTAGCAAGCACCGGCAGCACGGAAGGTGCAGGCATGGCAGCCTGAATGGTAAACACCTGTGTCATAAGAGGCGGTATGCCAATTACCGGCGCCATTAAAATAATTCCCAGCGGGCAAACTACAAAACGCCCGAACAGGGCAAGTAAAATCTGCCGGTCAAAATGGATTTTGCTCCAGTCCGCATTGCTTACAACGGCGCCTATAAAAAGCATAGCCAGCGGCGTTGTCATATTGCCCATGTATTTAAACGAAACAAGCAGCGGATGCGGCAGGTGCAGTTCAAGCATTACCAAGGTAAAGCCAATGGCAAATCCTGCCAGCGGCGGGTTAACAATGTGCTTCAGCGTCTGCACACTAAAAAGCGGCGGTACGTTTTCCGTTCCGTCAACGGCAATAATATGAGCCGCCACAACCCAGAACACCACTGTGTTCGCCATATAATAAACCAGTACAAACGGTATGCACTTTGTACCAAACAGTTCGGTGGAAAGCGGCAGGCCTATTAAAATGGTATTGGTTACAAAAAACACCGCCGCCAGAACACCGCGCCGCCCTTTTGGTATTTTGGCAAAGCGTACGGCAAGCTGCCCGATGATAAAACAGATTATCATCGACGAAACCGCTACCGGAAGACCGCTGCTCATTTGTATAACCGTATCGTGCGTAAGCGTTTCCGTTAAATTCACAATCATATACAGCGGCAGGCAGATTTTTGTTATCAGTTTGGAAATCAGGTTCAGGCTTTCTTCCGAAAACCAGTGGTGGCTGCCAAGGTAATACCCGGCCAATACCATCAGGCTGACGGTAAAAACGCCTTCAAACGCATGCAGTACAATATCCACCCGGCCTCACTTCCTTTTTAAAACATTATTTTTTAATTTGCAGCGTTCTTAACTTCCTCCAGTTTGGCTTTCATCCATTCAATCATGGCAAGCTTGCCAAATTCAAACCAGGTGGTGCAGTTGCTGTTTTTGGCAATATAGGCGTTCCATTTTTCCTGGTTTACGTTTTCCACTTCCAGCAGGTTCATAATGCCGAAACCGCTGCGGATTATTAAATCGTTCATGGAAGTAAACTTGCTGTTTTCCTGCAAAAACTTATCGTTGAACAATGCCGGGAAAGACACAAGGCTCAGGGCTTTGCCGAGTTCTTTATCATGCTTGAAAATTTCAAGATAGTGTTGAAATTCCTTCTCAATATCCATCTTTTCTTTGTTTTCCATAATTACAATTCCTCCGGAGTAGAATTTTAAAAATAAAATTTATGCTTTTATTTTAACACACATAACAATATAAAAAAACCGTTAAAAATTTTAATTTTATTCCGCCAAATGCCGCCCTTTAAATTTTTGTTGAATCCCTACTTGATTAGTAGTAAAATATTTTATATGAAAGGAGTTCAGCATGAAAATATCTACCAAAGGACGTTACGCGCTGCGCTTGATGCTTGATTTAGCAGCCAACAGCCAGCATGAATATACGCCGGTTAAAGAAATTTCCCTGCGGCAGGATATTTCCGATAAATATCTGGAACAGATTATCGGCCGTTTGAGCAAAGCCGGGCTTGTACAAAGCGCCCGCGGCGCGCAGGGCGGCTATAAACTTACCAAAGCGCCGTCAGAATGCACCGTTGGGGAAATACTGCGCGTGCTTGAAGGCGACCTTGCCCCGGTAGCCTGCGCGGCTTCCGTGCATCCGGCTCTCTGCCCGCGCCTTGATGACTGCGTTACAACAGAAGTATGGCGGCGCATAGGCGAAGCCATCAACAATGTTGTAGATAATATTACACTGGCGGATTTACTGAAATGGCAGGAAGAAAAATGCTGCTATAAATAAATTTGCTTTAACCATGCTTTATAATAATCAGGAGGGATTTTTTATGGCAAATTTAACACGTGAAGAAGCCTGGGAATTAGTAAAAGAATATAACAAAGACCCGTTTCATCTGCGCCACGCGCTGACAGTGGAAGGTGTTATGCGCTGGTACGCCAACGAGCTCGGCTACGGCGATGAAGCAGATTTTTGGGCACTGGCCGGGCTTTTGCACGACCTTGATTTTGAAATGTACCCGGAACAGCACTGCATTAAATCGCAGGAAATTATGCGTGAACGCGGCATAGACGAAAAACTCATCCACGCTACCGCCAGCCACGGCTACGGCCTTGTATGCGACGTTAAACCGGAGCACCAGATGGAAAAAGTTCTGTTTGCTGCCGACGAGCTTACCGGCCTTATCGGCGCGGCCGCTTTAATGCGCCCTTCCAAAAGCGTAAGCGACATGGAAGTAAAATCCATTAAAAAGAAATTTAAAGATAAAAAATTTGCGGCAGGCTGCCACCGCGAAGTAATTGCGCAGGGCGCCGAAATGCTTGGCTGGACGCTTGACGAACTGTTTGAAAAAACCATTGAAGCCATGCGCGTTGACGAAGCCAAAATAAACGAAATCTGCGCAGCACTGCCGCCGAAGGAATAATATGAAGAAAAAAGTACTTGCCGCCATGAGCGGCGGCGTAGACAGTTCTGCCGCGGCAATGCTGCTTTTAGAGCAGGGTTACGAAGTTATTGGCGTTACGGCGCGTATGTTTAACGGCTGCGATATCGGCCTGCCGGATGCGCCGCTTAATATTGAGCGCGACATTAAAGACGCACAGGCCGTAGCGCAGAAGCTTGGCATTGAGCACAAGGTTGTTGATTTAAGAGCCTGCTTTAACAGGCACGTTATACAGCACTTTGCCAGCGAATACCGCTGCGGCAGCACGCCCAACCCCTGCGTGGACTGCAACAAATACATAAAATTCGGCGCACTGTTAGATTACGCCAAAGAGCTTGGCTGCGACTACCTGGCAACAGGCCATTATGCCCGCATAGTTTACGATAACGCAAAGAGCCGCTGGCTTTTGGCGCGCGGCGAGGACCACCGTAAGGACCAGAGCTACATGCTGTTTTCGCTCTCACAGGAGCAGCTTTCGCACGTGCTGCTGCCACTTGGCGGCATAAGCAAAGACGAAATACGCAGGCTTGCCGCCGAAGCAGGCCTTGTTACCGCCCAAAAGCCGGACAGCCAGGATATCTGCTTTGTGCCTGACGGCGATTATGCCGGTTTAATCGGGCGCATCGGCAAAACTTCCGATACCGCCGGTAATTTCGTTCATCTTAACGGGCAGGTTCTCGGCCGCCACAAAGGGCTTGTAAATTACACCATCGGCCAGCGCAAAGGCCTTGGCATTGCCTACGATTATCCCTTATATGTAATAGAAAAAGACACCGCTTCCGGCAACGTTACGGTAGGCCCGGCAGAAGCGCTGTTCAGCCGCGGGCTGCTTGCCAAAAACTGTAATTTTATTACCGAAGCCGCCCTTACCGGCCCGCTGCGCGTAACCGCCAAAACACGCTACCGCCAGCAGGACGTACCGGCAGCCATTGAACCCTGCGGCGAATATGTAAAAGTTACCTTTGATGAACCCATGCGCGCCGTTACGCCGGGACAGGCCGTTGTATTTTATAACGGCGAATTTATTGTTGGCGGCGGTATTATACAAAGCGCGCTGAAGGAGTAGGCCATGAAAAAAACTATTGCCGCTTTGGCAATCTGCCTGTTTGCAGCCGGTGCTGCGCATGCTGCAATGCCGCAGACGCCAAACACAATTACGCCGGATTTACTGGCAGAAGCAACGGCAAAACTGAATAACCCGCCAGCAGAAAAACCAGCCGGCACGGAGCGGCAGAACGACCAAACGCCAAAAGAGAGCCCGGAACCCGAAAGCAGTAATACAACTACGCCAAACGGTACAGCACCTGAACAGGAAGCCGCCGTAAAAACACCGGCAAATGTAAAAACCGCAGACCCGGACACCGAAAATGGCAAAAACACCGTACAGCAGCAGGTTAAACAGCCGCGCGTTGTACGCCGCACGGTAAAAATAGAACCTGCCAAAGAAAACTGGTATTTAACCAAACCGGCAGATTTTACCTACTATGTTAATAAAACGGCCCCGTCTTACAGCCTGGCAATACCCACGGCATTCGGCGCGGATTTGCTGGCAGGGCTGCCCGCAGAAGGCCCAATGATTACCCGCGGCGCGGATGACGCAACGGCAATGATGTTTAATGCCTCCTTGCCTGACGGCAAAGCCGCAGTGTTTAAAGACGCGCTGGCAGGCAAACAGCTGATGGCGCCGCCTGCACCGGTAACACGCCACCTGAAGGAAAAAGGCGAAGAAATTATTGAAATTACCGAATTTGAAGCGCCGCCGCAGTACAGCTACCGGCAGGTAAATACCGAAGCTTTAAACCTGCCGCCCCAGCTGCAAAACCTTGTGCTTACGGAAGCAGGCGAATACAAAACCTTTCAGGGGCTAAACACCCGCTATATGCAGTTTAAATGCAGCAGCGGCAATGTGCCCTGCCTGCTGCGCCTTACGCTTACGCAGCACAGCGGCTACCAGTACACAGGTTTTTACCTGTTCCCCGAAAATAAGCGCCTTACCTTTATCCCCCTTGCGGATTATTCCGCACGCAGCCTGCAATGCGGACAAAGCTCACTGTTTGATAAATATTAAAAGACTTACAAAAACCTGCCTTCGGCGTATGTATTCCGTGCCGAAGGCAGGTTTTTTATGTTTTATAAGCAATATAACATTACAAAAATTTTTGTTTTACGCTTTTTGCGAGAGCAAAAGCCCCAGTATAATCAGCACGCCGCCCGCCAGCATTTTTACCGTTACCGGCTCGTTTAAAACAATTACCGCCGAAGCAACAGTCAGCACCGGCACGGCGTAAATATAAGCGCTTGTTTTAACGGCGCCCAGCACTTTAACGGCATAGTTCCACGTTACAAAGCACATGGCAGATGCACCCAGCCCCAAAAACAAAATATTAAACAAATATGCCGGGTTGTAAAAGCGTGTTAAATCCGGCGTAAAGCCGAAAATATATAAAGCAGGCAGCATAAACAGCAGCCCGTAAAAAAAGATATGCCGCGTAATTAAAATGGTGTTGTAGCCGAAGGTTGTTATTTTGCGCGTCAGCACGGCGTAAAGTGCCCACACGGCGGCAGCGCTTAACGCTAAAATATCGCCGGTAAGGTTAAACTGCATGCCGCTTTCGGCAGTGCTGATGAGGTAAATGCCTGCCATGGCAAGAACAAAACCAAAAATAAAACGCCGGTGCGGGCGTTCCTTACCGCGTGAAGCCGCAAAACCTGCCAGCGCCGTAAAAAACGGAGCCGTACAGAGCAGCACACCGACATTGGAAGCCAGCGTATAAGTAAGGGCTATGTTTTCCAGCAAATAATAAAGGCAAATGCCGGTAAGCCCCGCTGCAACAAAATAAGCCTCCTGCCGCAAGCCGCCATAAGGCAGCAGCCGCGGGCAAATGGCAAACAGAGCCAGATAGCCGATAACGAAGCGGCAGAACAGAATTTCTACCGGCAAAAAGTCTGTAAGCAGTATTTTTGTTGAAATAAACGTAACGCCCCACACAAAAATGGTTATAATTGCCGCTGCGTGGCCTCTTGTCTTATCCACGGCACTCCCTCCTTAACAAAATATTATAACAAAAGCTGTCTGCTGTTTCCTGTAAAAAAACGTCAAAAAAAAGACGGCCCTGTAAAAAGGCCGCCCTTTAAAATTTTCCGGTTATGCCAATTCTTTGGGTTCGCTGGTAAAGGAATATTCCGTTGCTTTAATGTTATCAAGATAAAAAACGGTCATAACGCCGTCATCGGCATTATACATATTTTTCAAAACCGGCACGGCTTCCAGCATGGCAGCGCGCGCTTCTCGGCGGTCGTCCATTTTTACCTCGCCGTCAAGGCGAATCCAGCTGTCCTTGCCTTTCATGGCAGAAATTTCCACGCGCGGATTTTCCAAAAGCTGTTTGTAAACGTTTTTGGTTTTTGCGGTAATAAAATATAGTTTCCCTTCAAATTCGCATACAGCGCCGAACGGACGTACACGCGGCTGATTGCCGTCCATTGTCGAAAGATAAAATACGCCGCTTTCTTTTAAATAATCAAGTACAGCAGACATTGTTTTTTATACTCCTTCCGTAAGCCGGTTTGTTTTGGCTTACGTTTTTATTATAACTCTGCCCGCACAAAAAATAAACAAACTTATATGCCCTTCGCCTGTAAAATGTTATAATAAAAATCAGCAGCAAGTTTAACGGAGGTGCCTTATGCTACTGTCCAATCTCAGCCTGATACTGGAAGGCGGAGGCATGCGCGGCATGTTTTCGGCCGGTGTTTTTGACGCTTTTCTGGAAAAAGAACTGGTTTTCCCGCATATCGCCGGGGTATCGGCGGGAGCCTGCAATATACTTTCGTATATGTCGGGGCAAAAGGGCCGCACCAGGCGGATTATTGAAGATTATGTAGGCGACGACCGTTACTGCAGCGTAAAAAACTGGCTGCGCACACGCTCGCTGTTCGGGTTCGATTTTATTTTAAACGATATTCCCCGCCATTTAATTCCATTTGATTACGATGCGTTTTATAAATATCCCGGCAGGCTGGAGGTTGGCACAACGGACTGCGGCACGGGTGAATCGGTATGGTATACGCAGATGGATATGGGCAGGAATTTTACGCCGGTGCGCGCTTCGGCATCGCTGCCGTTTCTGGCGCCCATTGTGCATTTCGATAAACGCCGCCTTTTGGATGGCGCGCTGACAGACCCTATTCCGTTTGACCGCGGGCAAAGGGCAGGCTACGATAAGTTTGTAATTGTGCTGACACGCAACAAGGGCTACCGCAAAAGCAGCACCGTTCCGGCGGCGCTGGTTAAGCTGTGGTACAAGCATTACCCGCTTTTACAGCAGATTTTGGCAGAACGCCCACAAAATTACAACAAACAAATAGAAGCCGTTGAAAAACTTGAACAGGAAGGCAAGGCCGTTATTATACGCCCGCAGCAGCCGCTGACGATTGACCGGCTTGACCTTGACAAGGAAAAACTTTTAGCGCTGTACGACCACGGCTATGACTGCGGCCTGCAAGCGGCAAATAAAATTATAAAATTAAATTACAAATAAGGAGAAGCAATAGATGCAGGAAATAAAATGCCCCAAATGCGGCGAGGTGTTTCAGGTTGACGAAACTGGCTATGCCGCCATTGTAAAACAGGTAAGGGACGAGGAATTTCACAGGGAAATTCACGAGCGCCTGGAACAGTTTGAAAAAGAAAAAAACGCTTCGGTAGAGCTTGCCAAAACAGCAACCGCCAAAGCGTATGATGTTGCGCTTGCCAAAAAAGCAATGGAAATTAACGATTTAAAAAGCCAGCTGAATATGCAGAAAATGTCGCAGGCCGCATCTTTACAGGACGCGCTTAACAAAAAAGAACTGGAGCTTGCGCAGAAAGACCAGCTGATTGCCGGGCTTACGGCGCGTTTAAACGCAGGCAAACAGGAAATTGAACTTGCCGTTGCCAAAGTAGTTAACGAAAAACAGCAGGAGCTTAACGACAAGGAGCAAAGCATTTTACAGCTTACTTCCGCCATTGAAAACGGCAAAAAAGAAAGTGAACTGCGCGAACAGACTTTAATTACCCAGTATGAAGAAAAGCTCAAATTTAAAGACGAGGAAATTGAGCGCTATAAAGACTTTAAACTGCGCCAGTCCACAAAAATGGTTGGCGAAAGCCTGGAGCAGCACTGCGAAATAGAGTTCAACAAATTAAGAATGACCGGCTTTGCCAACGCGTATTTTGAAAAAGACAACGACGCGCGCACCGGCAGCAAGGGCGATTATATTTACCGCGAAGCGGACGAGGACGGAACGGAGTTTATTTCCATCATGTTTGAAATGAAAAACGAAATGGACGCCACTTTAACCAAAAAGAAAAACGAGGACTTTTTTAAGGAACTTGATAAAGACCGCCGCGAAAAAAACTGCGAGTACGCCGTGCTTGTTTCTATGCTGGAATCGGAAAGCGAGCTGTACAACACCGGCATTGTCGATGTTTCTTACCGCTACCCCAAAATGTACGTTATCCGCCCGCAGTTTTTTATTCCCATTATCACGCTGCTGCGCAACGCGGCACAGAATTCACTGCAATACCGCAAGGAATTAAGCGTTATTAAAACGCAGAACATTGATATTTCCAATTTTGAAAACGATTTGAATGAATTTAAAGATAAGTTTTCGCGCAATTACCGCCTTGCCAGCGAAAAATTTAAAAAAGCCATTGAAGAAATCGACAAAACGATTGACCATCTGCAAAAAACCAAGGACGCGCTTTTATCTTCCGAAAACAATCTGCGCCTTGCCAACAACAAAGCGGAGGACCTTTCCATTAAGCGCTTAACTCGCAACAACCCAACCATGGCCGCCAAATTTGCAGACTTGGAAAAAGACTAAAACAATATAAAATCAAGCAGCCTTTAAGGCAGTGCCGCTGCCGGCGCACCCTAAAGGCTGTTTTTTATTTGCTGTTCATTTATTGTTAATAGCTTTTAATTACCGTTTTTCAGCCGTTTTTGCGGCACACTAATTTAAAAGCAATTTCGTGCTCCAGCACCAGCGGCTTTTCCATGGCAAAAAATACCATGCTCTTGGCTGCAGCAGTTATTTCGTGCGTTATTTCCGCCGTAAAGGGGTCAATAATTTGACCTATAACCTCGCCTCTGCGTACTTCTTCGCCCGGGGCTTTTAACGCTTTAAAAATGCCGCCTGCCGGTGTAAGTACGTTAATAAGCTCGCTTTCGCTGATGACAGTGGAAAGATAGCCGCTGTAACAGGTATATTTTACCGCACCGACGCGGCTTAAATAACGCAGTACGGCGTCCACCGCGTTTGCGGCGCTGTCATCATCAAGGCGCGATGTTTCCTGCGTATAAATGTTAAAGGCGGCGCTGTCCCATATCTGCCAGTTATAGTTCAGCGTTGTTGTGTCTATGGGCTTCGGCTCACGCGTTACAATATACGGCAGCCCAAACATGCTGCCCAGCGCCGGGCTTTGGTAACCCGTATTAACAATGCGGGCGTGCGGCACAAATTTGCCGGGCAGGTAAAAGCTTGCCATATGGATGCCGCAGCAGTAATCCTTAACAGCCTCAAAAAGCCCTGCCGCTATGCGCTGCGTGGTTTCACCCAAATCGTACCCCGGAAACATTCTGTTAATGTCGCTGCCATCCATCGGCCAGAAGCGTTTGCCGACGTTCATGGAAAAACGGTTGGCACAGGGAATGACGAGTATTTCGTGCCCCGGCAGCAAATTGCCGCTCTGCTCTATTTCCGCCAGCGCTTTTACAAGCCGCGCGCAGGTGTACATTTGCTGTACCTCGTCGCCGCGTATGCCGCCCACAACGGCGCAGGATTTTTCGCCTTCGCCAAAGCGGAAGCCTTCCAGCAGAAAGTCCTGCCTATAAGGCATTTTCATTGTATATAAAATTTCGCGTTTCATTCTCTGCTGCCTCCCGTTACGATGCGCGCCAGCAGGCTGCCGGGATAAACAACCGGATATTCGCGCAGGGTAAACAGCAGCCCATCTGCAGGCGCAGTAACGCGCTCGTTAATATTCCCCGTCAGCGGGTCGGCAATAATGCCAAGCAGCTGCCCTTTTTTTACAGAACTGCCGTGCTGTGCCTGCGCCATAAAAATACCGGCGGCGCCGGAGTTTACAAAGGCCACTTCGTCACGGCTGATAAGAGGCGTATGGGTACAGTGTGTTTCCCCGTCCCACATGCCCTCGCTGCGCATCAAATTCAAAATTCCTTCGGTAAGCTGCTCACCGTAAGCAGGCGTAAGGCGCATGCCCACACCCATTTCCACAACCAAGCAGCGCGTGCCAATAGAGTTCATGCTGCACGCAAAAGTGCTTTGCAGCACGGTGGCAGCCGGGTAAATCCAAACAAAATCCACGTTTAAAAGCCGTGCCAGCGGCACTAGTGCGTCTGCCGTTTCTTCGGAAATACGCACCTGCGGCATTTCGCGCAGAAAAATATTAGAGGCGTGAATATCGACAGCAATATCCGACCCCTTAACGTCATTAATTATTTCATTTGCAAAATATTCTGCCGCCGGGCCGCCGTTTTCCCCCGGAAAAATTCTGTTTAAATCAACGTCAAACAAGGGTATGCTGCGCTGAATTGTATTAATGCCCAGCGGATTGACGGCAGGATAAATATCGACGGTGGCGTGCAAATATTCTTGGTGTTCCATAAGGCGGCGGTTTAAAAGCCACGCCGCATACTGCCCCTCCAGCTCGTCGCCGTGTATGCCTGTAACAACGGAAATACGTTTGCCCCCGTCCTTCTCCGGCAGAGGCGTTATTCTGTTTTTATGCAGTTCCAGGCGCTCGTGCACGGCAAGGCCAAGGCCGGCAACAGTTATGTCCATTTAGCTGCACCTCTTTCGGTATCTATGTTAAAAAGCAGCGGCGTGCTGCCTTAAATTTCTTTTACGCGCATAAATACGGTCTGCGTCTGGTCTGCAAGGCCGTAAAAGGTTCCCTGCTCCACCGGGCAGTCGGCAGCATCGCGCCCTGTGGCAAAACGCAGGTAGCTTGCATCCGTACGGCAGTCGCGCGTCGGGTCGAAGCCATGCCATGCGCCTTCGTAATAAATTTCTGCCCAGGCATGGGTTGCCCCTTCGCCAACGGTAAGCCCCATGCAGTAGCGTGCATGCCAGCCCGCAAGCCGCGCCAGCGCTATAAAAACATGCGCGTAATCCTGGCACACGCCGCGCCCGCCAGCCAGGGCTTCTTCGGCCGTGGTATAAATGCCGGTTGCCCCGGGCTGATAGCGCAAAAGGCTGTGTACGGCGTGGCAAAGCGCGTCCAGCGCGGCAAGCGTTTTACCGCGCGCCATGGCGGAAGAAACCTGCATCAATATTCTTCCGGGTTTTGTACGCAGGCCGGGAAAGCGCAGGCACGGATTAGGCGGCGGTGCAGGCTGCCCCGCTTCTTCCACACGGGCAATGCCCCTGCTGCCATAACGCAGAACATCATGCTCACTGCCGATGCTGCACCAGAACACGGTATTGCCAAAGCCGTCCTTTTGCGGCGCAGGCAGCCTGCCGGGCATTATTTTAACGGTATAAGTTTCTAAAAGCTGCCCGGCATCATTCACCGGCACGCAGCGCAGTGCCAGCTGGTGCCCATGCACAGGCTGCGAATACTGCACAGTGGTTATAAAAGCAAAACGCAGGCGTTTCATCAGCATCACCCATCAGTCAGATATTTACAAGCAGCCCTTCTGCCGCCGCTGTAAGCACCGGCGCAGGCGGCAGGTTTTCCGGGCTGCCTGCCAGGGAGTTAAGTAAAAACTGCATATTGTTTTCGTTTACGGCAAGCTGCGCCTTTTTTAAACGGCTGGCAAGGTGCCGCACTTCTTTCAGGCACTGCTCCTGCGGATACCCGAGCCGCAGAAAAATATCCACACGTTCAAGGCTTGCGCCCGATTTTATAATATTGCGGTTAATTTCTTCTTCGATATTTTCCTCGCACGAGCCACGGAATGCCATAATATCGTCCAAAACCCATTGCAGTTCTACGGCAGGCCCGCTGCTTTCTGAGGCAAGCTCCATTGCCGTTACAGCCATCTGCACATAAGCCAGCGTATCGCTGGAAAGCGTTTCGCGCAGTACAATGGCATTATCATAAGCATGTTTCAGTGACGCGGCAACAGAATCTGCGTTTTCCGCATCAAAATAGTAGCTGCGGATAAAGGCGGCCGTGTTTTCATAATGGCAGGCAATGCCCATACGGCGGCAGTAATCCTTGTAATCGGCTTCCGCGCCGTCAGTTTCCGCGTCAAACATTGCGCGCGTTGCTTTTAAAGTTGTATAAACTCTTTCCAGATAACGCCCCAGCCAGAACAGGCGGTTCGTCCTGCTTAATCCGATAGTACCCATGTATCCTTAAAGCCTCCTCCCTGCGAACTGTTAACAACAAAGCTGTCCGGCTCACGGCTGAAACGTGTCAGCCCGCTGGGCCATACCTTCGTTTCCGCGCCCGTCAGCACAAACGCGCGCAGGTCGGCCTTGCGCTCTGCCTGCACGCCGTTTTCCATAACCGGCAGGTCCTTAAAATCTATAACCTCCTGCGCTATAAAGCGGCGCGGCTCGCGTTTAATCATGCCCGCAAGCTCCGCTAATTTTTCCTGCGTCAGCTCACGCCCAAACACCACGCCGTAACCGCCCGCTTCGGCAACGTCCTTAACAACAAGCTTGTTAAGGTTTGCCAGCGTGTAGTCCAAATCTTCCTTATAAAACGGCAGGTAGGTCGGCGCATTGTGCAGCACCGGTTCTTCGCCAAGGTAATAACGCACCATTTTAGGCACAAAGTAGTAAATGCCCTTGTCATCTGCCGCACCGTTGCCGGGAGCGTTTATTATTGCTACATTGCCTGCCCTGTAAGCGCCCATTACGCCGGGTATGCCGATAAGGCTTTCGGGCAAAAAGGTTGTCGGGTCAAGATATTCATCGCTGATGCGGCGGTAAATCGCGCCGACGCGCTCCGCACCTTTTTCACTGCGGTAATAAACCTTGTTATCTTCAACAAACAGGTCGCCGCTTTCGGCAAGCACCGCACCGCTCAGTTCCGCCAGATAACTGTGTTCAAAATAAGCTGCGTTGTAGCGCCCCGGCGTAAAAATAACATTAATGCCGCCGGTGTTTACATTGTCCATCACCCCGCGCAAAAGCGCGCCGTAATTGCGGTTATCCACAATATTATGCTGGCGGAACGATTCCGGGCTGCACCTGCGGCACAGCCTGCGCGCAATTAAGGGATAAGATGCGCCTGACGGTATGCGCAGGTTATCCTCCAGCACAAACCAGCTGCCGTCCCTGCCTTCCACCAGGTCGATGCCGGAAATATGGCTGTAAATTCCTTTCGGCGGCGTAACCCCCTCGCAAGCCGGCAGGTAGCCGGAGCCTGCAAAGGCAAAATCCTCCGGTACTACGCCGTCACGGATAATTTTTTTATCGCCGTAAAGGTCTTTTAAAAACATGTTCAGCGCCATTACGCGCTGGCAAAGCCCTTTATCAAGCACGGCAAACTCCGCCGCCGGAATAACGCGCGGCAACGGGTCGAACGGGAAAAGGCGTTCTTTAAATTCGCCGTTTTTATAAATGCCAAACTTAACGCCGTAACGCGCCAGCTGGCGGTTGATAGTTTCCTGATGAGCTATAAGCTCCTGCATTATAAATCCCCCCACTCTAAAAATTTCATCAGCAGCTTTCTGAACATATAAAACAAAAGAGGCACAGGAAACCGGTTACGGCTCCTTTGCCTCTTTTAACATATTATAATTGTTTTTGTATGTTTAGTCAATTATATGTGCGCCAATAAATTACATTTGGCTATTATTTTGCATTTGATTTTATAGCTTAAATATAAAAGCTGCGCCAACCCGGCAAATTTTTACTTTAGCCATACCCCTATGGGTATATCATTTTATTAGTGACGATATTTTAATTGATATTTATTTGCAGTAAATTATTATTAATGTTATAATGAATAAAGCATTTAACAATTACTAAAAAGGAGTTGATTTTGTGTCCGATACTTTATCCGTATGTGGCCTTAAAATCTGCCGCGGCAGCAAGCTGCGCACCATGCTGCCTGTACCCGGCACTGAAATAGAAATACCTTTGACAATTATAAACGGCGCTTTCGACGGCCCCACCCTTTTGGTAACGGCAGGCATTCACGGCGGTGAATACCCCGGCATTGCCGCCGCCATGGAGCTTGGCCGCAGCCTTGACCCGCAGGAAATTCACGGCAGCCTGATAATGCTTCACCCCGTTAATATACAGGGCTTCTGGGCGCGCCGCGAATTTATCGTGCCGGAAGACGGCAAAAACTTAAACCGTGCGTTTCCCGGTAATCCTGACGGTACTTTATCCGAAAAAACCGCGGGTTTAATCAGCAGCAGTTTCTTCCCTCTGGCAGATTTTTATGTTGACCTGCACAGCGGCGATATTCACGAAAGCCTGCACCCCTATGTTTATTATCCCGGCCAGCCGACAGAGGAACTGGCGGCAAAAGCCCGCAGCGTTGCCAAGGTATTGAACGTGGAATATATGGTGCGTTCAATGGCAACAGGCGGAGCCTATAACTACGCTGCTTCCACCGGCCTTCCTTCGCTTTTAATTGAGCGCGGCGGCGCAGGGCTGTGCCTGCATGAAGACATAGAAGAATATAAGTCCGACCTGAAAAATATTATGCGCAAGCTGGGCCTTCTTAACGAGCCGGTAAAACCGCGGCGCTATATACCGCGCGACGTAACGGATATTATTTACCTTGAAGCTCAGGAAACAGGCTGCTGGCTTCATCATATCCACAGCGGCGATTTTGTGGAAGAAGGGCAGATTCTCGGCCGCACAACCGATTTATTCGGCGAAACGTTAACAACCTATTATGCAAAGCAAAGCGGCATTGTACTGTATGTATGCCCGGCGCTTTCCGCACCGCAGGGAACGGTACTGCTGGCTTACGGCAAAATACACAACGAAGATTAACCATAAAACGGCAAAAGAGAAGCACATCTGTTATGATATGCTTCTCTTTTTTATTTTGCGTGATTATTTTACTGTAATAAGTTCGTAACTGCGCGTACCCATGCCGATTTTTTCTGCATGTTCAAGGCAGGCCTTCCATTCCGATTCCGGAGTAATGTTATGGAAATGGTCATGCTTGGCTGCTTCTTCCGGGTCGGCGGCAATATGCTCTGCCAAAATGGAGTTTTGCATTACCGGCGCGGCGTTTACCAAATCGGCGCAGGCCTGGTCCAATGCAACAGGGTCAAACGAAGCCAGCATGCCGATATCCGGCACAACCGGCGCATCGTTTTCGGCGTGGCAGTCGCAGTAAGGCGATACGTCTACAATCAGGCTGATATGGAAATGCGGCCTGCCTGCCAGAATTGCCCACGCATATTCGGCCATGCGCTTGTTAAGCATTTCCATGCTGGCACTTGCTTCCGGCGGATTAACGGCATCCATCGGGCATGCGCCGATGCAGCGCCCGCAGCCAACGCATTTGTCCCAGTCGATGTGGGCTTTTTTGTTTTCAATAACCGGCGCGCCGTGAGCGCAGATACGCTCGCAGGCATGGCAGCCGATACATTTGCTCTGGTCAACCTGCGGTTTGCCGTCATGGTGCATTTCCATTTTACCGGCACGCGAACCGCCGCCCATGCCGATATTTTTAATAGCTCCGCCAAAGCCTGCCGCCTCATGCCCTTTAAAATGGTTCAGGCTGATGATAATATCGGCATCCATCAGTGCTTTGCCGATTTTGGCTTCTTTTACAACTTCACCGCCGGGAACAGGAACATAAGCCTCGTCGGTTCCCTTTAACCCGTCGGCAATAATTACGTGGCAGCCTGTGGAAAAGGGGCTGAACCCGTTTTCATAAGCTGCGGTAATATGCTCCAGCGCATGCTTGCGGCGGCCTACATACAAAGTGTTGCAGTCCGTTAAAAACGGCATGCCGCCGAATTCCTTTACAACATCGGCCACGGCCTTGGCATAGTTGGGGCGCAAATACGATACGTTGCCGGGTTCACCGAAATGAATTTTAATGGCGGCAAACTTTTTGTTGAAATCAATATTGCCGATGCCGGCCGCTTTAATAAGTTTTGCCAGTTTCTGCGGCAGGCTCAGCCCTCCGTAGCCTGTACGCATGTCGGTAAAATAAACCTTTGCTTTCTCCATAATCATCCCTCCATGATTTTACGCTTAAATTAACGGCAGCACCGTTTCTTCAAAATACTGCGCCATTTCTTCGGGCGGATTCTGCCAGTCGTTTTTAATCCACCACATTAAAAGGCCTACAAAAGAATAAGTTATATGGTTCAGCAGAAAATCTCCGGGCAGAAGGTTTTTGTGCTGAGGCAGCCCCGGCAGCAGATAATTATTTATGTATTCGCAGAAATAGTTTTTAAGGTATTTTAAAAACAAACTGCTCTCGCCTGCAAGCAGTGCCGATACGTTTTTGCGGCTGTCGCGCAGGTGATAAAGAATATGTACCAGAATAATATGGTACCCGCCGCCCGCCAGTGAAAAATCGTGAGTTTTTTCTGCTTCCAATGCTTTGGAAAACACATGTTGGAACAAATCATCACACAGTGCTTTTACCAAATCGTCACGCGTTTCAAAATGCGCATAAAAAGTGCTGCGCCCGATGTTGGCTTTTTCAATTATTTCCTGCACGGTTATTTTATTATAGCTTTTTACCGCCAAAAGCTCAGTAAAGGCTTCAAAAATTGCCGCGCGTGTTTTTTGCTGACGCCTGTCCATTATCTCACCCCGCACAAATTTAAAAAAATGTACATTAACGCACATCTGCGCCGATTTGTTTATTGCCCCGAGGGTTTACTGCTTACTATAATTATAACAGATGAACCGTTTTTTATCATACACTTTGTTTGTTAATTAAAGTAAAAAGGCAGTAAAATGAAGCTAACGCACAAAAAATTTTTAATAACCAGCCTGCCGTTTACAGCGGCTTCCGTATCCGTGCCGCTTATCGGCGCCGTTGATACCGCCATTGCAGGCGGGCTCGGCAGCTATCATTACATTAACTCCGTTGCGCTCGGTTCAGTAATTTTCAGCACTATCTTCTGGCTGTTTAACTTTCTCGGGCTCACGGCCTCCGGCTTTGCCTCGCAGTCACTGGGCAGCGGCAACAAGCAGGAGGAATTATGCGCATTTTTGCGCGGCAGCATTCTTGCCTGCGGTATAGGGCTTGTTATAATACTTTTGCAAAACCATATTTTTAACGCGGCTGTGCAGTTTTTTAACCCGCCTGCCGAAACACTGCTTTTTATGCGCCTTTATTTTAACATTATTGTTTACACCGTGCCTGCTGCCCTGTTTTACCAAACGGCGCAGGGCTGGCTGGCGGGCATTATGCAGGTGCGTTTTTCCGTTGCAGTGGGGCTTACGGCAAACATTGCCAACGCTCTGCTGGCATTTATTCTTGTTTACGGCTGCAGCCTTGGCGTTGCCGGTGTGGCTGCGGCTTCCGCTCTTGCAAACATCCTGGCGGCAGTTCTTGCGCTGTACGGATTTTACAAAAGCAGGCCATGTTCTTTAAAAAGCGTAAGCCCTGCACAGCTTTTCAGCGGGCAGGATTTTGCCAAACTGCTTAACTGCAGCGGGCACCTTGCCATCCGCACCCTGTGCATGCTGATAATGATTAATACCTTTATGTCGCAAAGCTCTGCCTTCGGCGGCGAAATTTTAGCGGCAAACTCCATTTTAATGCAAATTCAGTACGTTATGGGCGATGTTTTTACTGGCTTTTCGCAGGCAGCGGCCATTTACGCCGGCATTGCCGCCGGTGAAGGCAACAAAAAACTGCTGCAAAGCACATTAAAAATCAGCGCCGTACAGTCGCTGGCGGCAGCCTTTTTGCAGACAGGTCTTTACTTTGTGTGGCGCGCTAAAATTGCCGGGCTTTTTACCGGCCTGCCGCAAATTCTTGCTGCCGTAAACAGATATGATATGTTTATAGTTTTCTTCCCGGTTTTATCGGCGCTGGGCATTGTTTATTACGGCGTTTTTAACGGTACGCTGCAAACAACACCCATCTGTATTTCCATGCTGTTTACCGCCGCAAGCTACCTGCTTGCCAAAGCCGCGCTTGTGCCGGAATTAGGCAACAGCGGACTGTGGCTGGCCTTTCTGGTATTACGTTGCCCGCAGCGGTTTTTTATTAATATTTGTGCCTTCGCTGCTGAAAAAATTTCCTTACCGCACATAAAAAAATCCCTCTTTATCAGCCAAAGCCGGTAAAGAGGGTTATTTTTGCCAGTGTTTCAAACAAGGCCGGGTAAAAAGATGTCCGTTTCGTACACATCAGGCTTGCCTAGATGGCGCGAGGGAACAAAACTGCCGTGGCAGTCGCTGCCTCCGCTGATAAGCATGCCTTCCGCACGGCAGTGCGTTAAAAGAAGCTGCGTGTCTTCCTCGCTGTGCCCGGAATGGTAACATTCAAAACCATCAAAGGGTTCTTCAATTAATTCCACCAGAGTCTGCGCCAGCCCCGGCCCGTGGAACGCGCTTGCCGCATGGGCGCACAGCGCAGCGCCACCCGCACCGTGAATTGCCGCAATAACTTCGCTGATAGGCGGAAACTCCGGGAAGCCCAAATCGTTTTCCGCAGTAAAAATGCGTTTAAAAAAATCGTTCACGCCGCTGCACAAGCCTTTGTCAATCAGGTAAGCCAGCGATTTCCACCCGCCGCGCCTGCGGTCGTAAGTGTAATTTTTGAAACTCTTTAAAATCAAGCGGCCAGCCCTGTTTAATTAAAAGCTGTACGCTGTCGTCGTCTTTTTTCTCCAACAGATACGTATTATGCGCCAGCAGTTCCTGCAAAGGCTTATTGCCCGTATCAATGCCGTAACCCAAAATATGAAACGATATGCCGTCCTTTGTAGAGCACACCTCTACGCCCGGAAGGCACTTAATGCCATTGGCAGCAGCAATACGCATGGTTTCCGCCACATTGGCCGTGCTATCGTGGTCCGTAACGGCAATAAGGCCAAGCCCTGCGGCCTGCGCGGCATTTACAAGTTCCTGCGGCGTCCATGTGCCGTCTGACGCCGTACTGTGAATATGCAAATCAACCTTTCTCATTTTCTCCCCCATGGTGATGGCAGCAATCCGCGTGCGGCGCTGCATCTTCCTTAACCATACTGCTTTTCAGGCAGCTTAAAATAAACAAGGCCGTTCCGGTAAGCACTATTGTGCCGCCCGGCGCAAGGTCTGCGTAATATGATACCGTCAGCCCGGCGCTGACCGTGATAATGCCATAAATAATGCCGCCGATTATGGTCCCCGCAAAGCTGCGTGCCGATTGCAGCGCACAGGCAACTGGTATAACCATCATGGCCGATACCAAAAGCAAACCGACAATGCGCATGGAAAGCGCAACCGTCAGCGCCGTAAGCACCGCCAGCCATACATTAAGCTTGCCCGCCGGCAATCCTGCCACGCGTGCGGAAGTTTCGTCAAAAGTAATGTATTGCAGAGGGCGGTAAAATACCACCGTAAACGCGCAGGCAAACAGCCCCAGCACTGCCACCACCCATAAATCGCTTGTGCTGATGGTCATTAAGCTGCCGAACAGGATACTGCTTAAATTAAAACCGCCCATACGGTTCATGCTGCTGAAAATTACCGCCAGCCCGATACCGCTGTAAAAAAAGATGGCCAGCACCATTTCGGAAAAAGTATTAAGCCTGCTGCGTACTTTTTCTATAACAAGCGCGCCCACAACAGTTGCCAGTGCCGCACTTACCACCGGCTGCGCCCCTAAAAGTGCGCCGCCCGCCACGCCTGCAAATGCAATATGCCCCAGCCCGTCGCCAATCATCGACTGGCGGCGCAGCACCAGAAAACTGCCTATCAGCGGGCAGATAACGGCTACAATCAGCCCGGCTATCCACGCCCTTTGCATAAATCCCGCAGAAAACATTTCCAACATTTCTCTTACCTCTATCTGTAAAAATAACCGTGCTTATGCCTGTGCACAAGCGCCTGGTGCACATCGCCCCAAAAGCAGATGTTATGGTCAAGGCACAACGCGTTTTTGCAAACCTTTACCGCCAGCTCCAAATCGTGCGAAACCATAACTATCGTTACGCCCTGCCCGCGGTTGATTTCGCCAAGCATGGTATAAAGTTCTTCTTTGGCGTCAGGGTCAACGCCGGTTGCAGGTTCATCAAGCAAAAGCAGCTGCGGGCTGCGCACCATGGCCCTTGCCAAATACACGCGCTGCTGCTGGCCGCCGCTCAGCTCGCCTATTTTGCGGTGCGCCAGTTCTTTTAACGAAAACCGTTCTATAATATCGTCTACCGCGGCTTTGTCCTCATGCGTATAATGCTGGAACATACTGCCGCCGCTTAAACGCCCGAGCGATACCACTTCCCTTACGCTTATGGGAAACGCCCTGTGCTGGCGCGCCGGGTTCTGCGGCACATAGCCGATTTTATCCCACGCCGTAAAGTTTTCTCTGTCCTGCCCAAAAATGGCAATGCGCCCCTGCGCAGGTTTTAAAATGCCCGCCAGCAGGCGAAGCAGCGTACTTTTACCTGCCCCGTTAGGACCGATGACGGCAACAAAATCACCCTGTTCAATTTTCAGCGACAAATCGTTCAAAATCCAGCCTTCGCCATAACTGTAACCAAGTTTTTCTATTTCAATAACCGTTTTCATTCTTCTTTACCGTTTAACGCAATTTCAAGGTTTTTAATATTGCGTTCCATAATTTTTAAATAATCATCACCGCTGCGGCGGCCTTCCCCGCTCAAACCCTCAATCGGGTCAAGCACAAGGGTGCGCGCGCCTGCTTCCGCGGCAATGCTTTCGGCAATACGCGGGCTTACCAGTGTTTCAAAAAACACGTATTTAATATTTTCCGCATGCATAACACCAACCAGTTTGTTCAGAGCCGCCGGAGAAGGCTCCGACTGCGGCGACAGCCCCATAATGGAAATCTGTTTCAAGCCGTAATCTGCTGCCAGATGCCCAAATGCCGCATGCGTGGTAACAAAAGTTTTAATCTGCGCGTTTTGCGTAACGGCAGCCATTTTCTTGTCCAGTTCTTTAAGGAGCTCAATGTAATCCGCCGCATTTTTTTCGTAGGCGGCAGCATTGGCCGGGTCTGCCTTTATAAAAGCATCGCGCACAGCCAGAACTTCGGTTTCCGCTTTGCGCGGGCTTAACCAGAAGTGCGGGTCGAGCCTGCTATTTTGTTCCGCCATAAACGCTTTGCCGGCTTCAACGGGCAGCACGCCTTCCTCCGCAACGGCGTCCAGCGCAGGCTGTGCCCACGGTTCCACGCCTCCGTTATACACAAACACTTTTGCTTTGGCAAGGCGCGTTAAATCGCGTGCCGAAGGTTCCCAGTCATGAGGCTCTATGCCGTCGCCAATCATTGTATAAACTTCCGCATGGCTGCCGCCGACTGCGCGGGCAAACTCTGCCATTGGGTAAAAACTGGCCGCAACCGTAATTTTTCCGTCCGCAGTTTTGCCATTGCCTGCACTGCCGCAGCCGGAAACAATAAACACCGCTGTTATTAACAGCAGCGCCCAAAATTTTTTCATACATAGCTCCTTTACAAAATCATAGTAATAATATAATTGCAAATAAATAATGTCAATCCTGTTTTTTCACTTTATCTTAATGTACACTTAACTTTAATGGGTGTATAATATTATTATCTTATTTTAACAGGAAGTGCTGAATATGCAAAAATTAAATTTATCCAAAAATGAAATTGCCGCTTTTGATATAGACGCACAGCAAACCTTTACGCCGCTGTGCCCCAATGAACTGCCCGTTGCCGGAGGCGACATGATTGCAGAAGAACTCAATGCCCAGGCAGAATTTGCTTCCGTCCGCGTTGCCTCGCGCGATGCGCACAGCCCTAATGCTGTATGGATTGCCAAAAACGGGCACGCGCCGCTGACGCCGGTTACAGGTTACGAAAACTGCGATTTATACTGGCCCAGCCATGCCATAGTAGGCACAAAAGGCTTTGATTTTATTCCCGGGCTTGACCCAAAAGCCTACAGCTATCAGGTTTATAAAGGAATTGAACCTGCCATGCACCCTTACGGCGCCTGCTACCACGATTTAAAAGACACGCTTTCTACCGGCGTTATTGAATTTTTAAAAGCCCGCGGCATTAAAGCCGTTATCTGCGGCGGTCTTGCTACCGATTACTGCGTTAAAACAACGGTCTTGCAGCTGGCACGCGCCGGTTTTACGGTTATTCTTAATCTGGCTGCCTGCCGCGGCATTGCGCCCGATACCGTTGCCGCTGCCATTAAGGAAATGCAGGAACAGGGCATTATTATTGCCGAAAACAGCGCAGAACTTAAAAACCTGCTGTAATTATACAGGAACTTCCACAAATTCCGTGCTTACTTCTTCAAGAGTTATGGGGCGGTTCAGTGCAGCCGTCAGCCAGGCTTCCGCTTCCGCCTGCTGTTCCTGCTTCATATACAGCAGAATCTGCACGCGCTCACCGTACTGAGCGCCGTTCACCATAAAAATGTTCTGATTGTAGCTTGTTCATAATGCGCCCGGCTTCGCCCGGAGGCGCGCTTAATGCAAAAACTGCCATTTCAACGCGGCGTGCAAGCCCGGCTTCTTCAACGGCATGCACAACGCTGTTGGTATATGCGCGCACTAATCCCCCGGCGCCAAGCTTAATGCCGCCAAAATAACGTGTTACCACGGCGGCTACTCCGGTAAGGCTTTTTTTTGCGCAAAACCTCCAGCATGGGCACGCCGGCCGTTCCCGAAGGTTCGCCGTCGTCGCTCGACCTTTGCTGCATATCATTTATAATATAGGCAGAGCAGTTATGCGTGGCATCCCAAAATTCTTTTTTAATGCTTTTGATAAATTCCTGTGCTTCTGTTTCGCTGCCTACTTTTTTCAACGTACAGATAAAACGTGATTTTTCTATTACAATTTCTGTCCGGCAATCTTTTTGTATTGTCTGCATAACCTTCTCCTTTCCTAAATTATTATATCATATCCCGGCAGGCTTTTTATAAAGGCTTGCCCCTAAAATTATGTTTAACTTTTACGGAGGTTGGCCGTGAGCCATTTAGTACCACTTATCAGCGACCTGGCCATGATTTTGACGCTGGCCGGGCTGGCAACAATTTTATGCAAAAAACTTAACCAGCCGCTTATTTTGGGCTATATGCTGGCAGGTTTTCTGGCCAGCCCGCACTTTTCGCTGCTGCCAAATGTTATTGACAGCGACAATATTACCGTATGGTCTGATATAGGCGTTATTTTCATTCTGTTCGACCTTGGCCTTGACTACAATTTTAATAAAATAAAAAGCACAGCCAATACGGCCATTATTGCCGCCGTAACGGAATTTACCGGCATTGCCTGCCTTGGCTTTGCCTGTGCGCAGCTGCTGGGCTGGAGCCTTACCGACAGCATCTTTACCGGCTGCATGCTTACCATGAGCTCCACCGCCGTTGTAAGCAAAACGCTCGGCGAGCTGAACCTTTTAAAACAGGCTTTTGCCCCCATTGCTTTCGGCATTTTGGTTCTGGAAGATATTTCCGGCATTATCATGATGGTAGTACTTTCCACTGTTGCCGCCGCAGGAAGCGCCATTTCCCCGCTGTCCATGCTTGAAAGCATCGGGCTTTTGGTATTTTTCCTTATCATCTGCTTTATTATCGGCATTTATTTTCTGCCGACGTTTTTCAAAAAAACGCGCCAGTATTTCAACGACGAAACACTGCTTATCGTTTCGCTCGGCTTATGCCTGAGCATGGTGGTGCTGGCTTCCAAAATGGGCTTTTCTTCAGCACTGGGC